>JAEEGL011739849.1_pt1 | contig 35121 bp, 26 predicted proteins | sample 9134231 | NCBI WGS metagenome assembly JAEEGL01 (sample SAMN16246548, study PRJNA631951) | gut metagenome | biome: gut microbiome; feature: rumen; material: fiber-attached | host: Bos | place: Iran: Karaj | collected 2018-10 | reverse complement strand
TTTTTTTATTAGTTTCATTCGAAACCAGCAATTATGTCAAATATCTCTTTTTTGTTTTCCCGTATATCGTTAGTCCTATAGTCTTTTTTCTTGCTGGTTATTATCGGGAAGGTATTAAGGCATTTCGCCAAGGGTTTGGTGTAATAATTTTGTAGAATACCTTTTTTCTTTAGTGAAAGAAAGAAGGAAGTCTGCTGGAAAATTATTATTCCACCATCCTTTTTGTGGATGGGTAAACCATTGGCATGTGCCGTCCTTTCCGTACCTTTGCAAGGAAAAATGGCGTCCATAGGTCTGACGTGGGAGAACAAAGTTGACAAGAGTTATTATCAATGTTTGTATGTGTGAAGAATGTAAAAAAGGGGAACAGGCAGCTTTTTGCTGGCCTCTCCCCTATTTATTATGTCCTGTTGCTTTTATGTTATATAAAAGTGATGTGTCACCCTATTCCCATAGGATGACACACTAACAAAAATTAATTCCAATTTACTAACCTAAAACCATGTTGCAAAGGTACAAAGAAATTTCTATTCTACCAAATTTTTGAGTAACTTTTTTAATATTATGTCAATAATATAGTCTCTTGCCTCTTTTTTTCTTTTGTTTTCAGATGTTTTTTAGCCCTTTTGCACCCTTGTATTAAAGTCTTTTCAGCCTTGCTAAAAAGAGTGGCAAAGTCTTATTATCGCAGGTAAAAGAGTTTATCAGTCTTTTCTGTGTTAAAAAAAGACTTTTTTTTGAATAGAAATCGCCATGCGGTTTTTTTAGGTTTTCTTTGTCTGAGAAAATTAGATAAAAAAGTATTTTTGGCATGGGACCATTTGTGATTTATTTCCTGGTAGTGACAGGCATTTACATTGCCTACTATACCGTTATCATCACCCTTGACCTTTACGGTAAGAAGGGTGTGAAGAAGGATGATGCTGAGATCATTGCCGTTGACGGCAAGGTTGAGGACCCCTCTGTTGCCGTCCGTGAGCTTTCCGGCGGCGGTTATTCTTACGAGCCTGTTGTTACGCATTCTGATACCTCTGAAGAGGAGCCAGTAACAGTTCCCCCTGATTTTTCTGCAGGTGGTTCTTCTCCTGGCGACTCTGCTGGTTCTGGTGATCACTCTGATGATTCGGATGATGCTGACGACAATGACGAGTTGTATGGTGAGGAGTCTCCCGAGGACACCTCTTCCTATTATGACATGCTCTGTGAGATCAAGGAGAATGCCGAGGAGCTGAGTGCCATCATCCCCGAGGTCGAGGAGGAGTTCGGCAGTGACGAGTACATCCGTATTATCTCCCAGCCTCGTAGTAAGCAGACGAAGATTTTCAATCAGCTCTTGGAGCTGTGAGTATCTGTTTTTTTTGTGTTGTCATTATGTGATTAGTTAACAATATTGTTTAATTAAAATGTTTATTTTTATGAAAGCTTTAAAAATTAATTTCTCGAAGGGTGTTGACACCCTTGTATGTTTCGGTCGTAAGGCCTGTAAGGAGTTGTTCAGCCAGCGTGGTCTGATGATGTGTCTCCTGTTGGTATGCTGCACGGTATCTATTTTTGCTGATGACCCTGGAGCAACTGCTCTTAGTTCAGCAAGAGAAAAGATTGTATCGTATTTACCTCTTGTCCGTCAGCTCTGCTATGCCTTGGCTGCTGTTGTTGCCATCGTCGGTGCTATCAGCGTGTATATCAAGATGAACAACGAGGAGCAGGATGTCAAGAAGAGCATCATGATGATTGTTGGTGCCTGCGTCTTCCTGGTGGTGGCCGCTGAGACCCTGCCTCTGTTCTTCGGTGAGTCTGGCAACTAATTCCTTTTTATTTCTCATGTCTGATAATGATTCCTATCCTGAGTACGAGGTTTTCAGGGGGCTGCAGCGGCCCCTTGAATTTCTCGGCTTTCGCGGCCGTTACATCTGGTGGGCGGCGGCGACTGCCGGTTCCTGTATCTTAGGCTTCATTGTTATTTATATACTTGTAGGTTTCCTCTATGGTGCTATCTTCACCGTGCTGAGTCTTGCCGTTGGTGCAGGCTTTATCTTTGTCAAGCAGCACCGAGGTCTCCATTCCAAGAACGAGGACAAGGGCATTTTTATTTTCTACCGTTGGCGTCAGCGTTATTAGTATCTGTGTTTTGTCATACCTTATTATATATATAGTCTTTTTGCGATGGTTTTCTTGTTAACATTGGTTTCCATAGCCTCCCTGTTTGGTGGCATCGCCCTTTGCGTTGCTGTTTTTGGCACCGGTGGCAAGCGTGCCAAGGTCTTTCAGGATATCTATATGTCTGTTGAGCAGGTGGAAGATGCAGCCGTTATCTATACGAAGAATGGGGAATACAGCGCCGTCCTTCGTATGGAAAACCCCGTGTTGAAGTATTCCTCCGATACCGACCTCTATTACGGCTTTACCGCCCTGATGTCTAATATTCTGGGCACGCTCGGTGAGGGCTATGCCCTGCATAAGCAGGATGTCTTCGTCCGTCGTCCCTTTCATGCACAGCGTGACGGCGACGGTGATTCTTCCGGTCGTTTTCTGAGTGACAGCTATCTGAATTTCTTTGAGGGCCGTCCTTATATTGATGGTCTCACCTATCTTGTCATCACCCAGGAGAATAAGAAGAGCAACTTGCTCAGCTATGATGCTGGCAAGTGGAAGGATTTCCTTGTGAAGATCCACAAGGTCCGTGACCAGCTTGTCGACGGTGGTGTCCGCTGCTGTTTCCTTGGCAATGACGAGCTGCGTCTTTATGTTGATCGTTTCTTTGCCGTCAACTTTAAGGATGATGTCTTTAGTATGAGTAATTTCAAGGTTACCGCTGACGGCATTGAGCTTGGCGATCGTCAGGTGAAGACCTATAGTCTCCTTGATGTGGACAATGTCGGTCTCCCCGGCTTGCTGCGTCCTTATTTAAGTATGACTGTTAATAATACTGATCTCAGCGTTGACTTATTGGGAGATCTTGATAGCATCCCTGATGTTGATACCGTTGTCTATAACCAGGTCATTTTCATCCCCAACCAGAAGCGCGAGCTGGCGCTGTTGGAGAAGAAGCGCAACCGTCACAGCAGCATTCCCAATCCCGGCAACCTCATTGCCGCCAATGACATCCGGAATGTTCTGGACCTTGTTGCCCGTGAAGGCAACCTGTTGGTCTACGGCCATTACAATCTTGTTGTCTCTGCAGGCATTGACAAGGACATGCAGAAGATCACGAACCACATAGAGAATATTTTTACCCGTAAGTCCATTCATGTCAGCCGTCAGAGCTATAACCAGTTGGAGCTTTTCGTTGCCAGCTTCCCTGGCAACTGTTACCGTCTGAGTCCTGACTACGACCGTTTCCTGACCATGAGTGAGCCGGCGTTGTGTCTGATGTATAAGGAGCACCAGGCCAAGAGTGATACCGGCAATTTTCCAAAGTGCCGTTATACCGACCGTCAGGGCGTTCCTCTGACGCTGGATATCACCGGTAAGGAAGGTAGCGTCAAGTATACCGATAACAGCAATTTTTTCGTCCTCGGCCCTTCGGGCAGCGGTAAGTCATTTTTCATGAATACCGTCGTTCGTCAGTATTACGAACAGAATACCGATGTCGTTATTGTCGACACCGGCGACAGCTACGAAGGGCTTTGCAGTTATTTTGAGGGCACCTATATCAGTTATAGCAAGGAGAGTCCTATCTCCATGAATCCTTTCAATGTCACCCGTAAGGAGTATTCTTTGAACTTCGTTGAGAAGAAGAACTTCTTAAAGTCCCTTATCTTCCTGATCTTCAAGGGTGCTGTTGCTCCCACGAAGATTGAGGACTTTATTATTAACCAGACCATTGTGGAGTATTATGCGGAGTTTTTCCATCCTTTCGACGGCTATTCCGACAAGGAGCGCAAGGAGCTTCACGAGCGTCTTTTGCTCGCCTCTAAGAAGAATGGCGAGTTCGACCAGTTTGAGGATGAGCTGATGCGCCGTAACGACTCCGACCTGTACCATGTCTCTGACGAGGACCGTCAGAAGTACGAGCGCAACAGTCGTGTCGCCGAGAAGCTGAAGGCCGTCATTGAAGACTCTGCCACCACCGATGGTGAGAAGGAGAATGCCTCCCGTCAGCTGCAGCGTCTCACCCCCGAGGTCGTTGAGGGCAAGTTCTTGGAGAAGATCCACCGGGATATTGAGCGTATTGAGCAGCAGCGTCTTTCCTTGAAGGTCAAGGAGCTTAGCTTTAACAGCTATTACGAGTATGCCGTGCAGCGTATTCCCCAGATTATGCGTCAGGAGAAGATCGACTTCGCCATTGATGACTTTGCTGCGATTTTAAAACCTTTCTATCGTGGTGGTGAGCTGGAGTACACCTTGAACAATGATATGGACAGCAGTCTTTTCGACGAGCGTTTCATTGTCTTTGAGATTGACAAGGTCAAGGATGACCCTGTCTTGTTCCCTATCATCGTTCTTATCATCATGGATGTTTTTACCCAGAAGATGCGTATTAAGAGCGACTGCAGGAAGTGTCTTGTTATTGAGGAAGCTTGGAAGGCCATTGCCACCCCCACCATGGCCGAGTATATCAAATATCTGTATAAGACCGCTCGTAAGCACTGGGCGATGGTTGGTGTTGTCACCCAGGAGATTCAGGACATCACCAGCTCTGAAGTTGTGAAGGATGCCATCATCAATAATTCCGGTGTCTTCATGCTTCTGGACCAGAGCAAGTTTAAGGATAAGTTCGGCAGCATCCGTGAGACCTTGGCGCTGACCGATAACGACTGTAAGAAGATTTTTACTATCAACCGCCTGGATAACAAGGAAGGCCGTTCGCCTTTCAAGGAAGTTTTCATCAAGCGTGGTACCGAGGGTGATGTCTATGGTGTCGAGGAACCCCGTGAGTGTTATATGAGCTATACCACGGAGAAAGTTGAGAAGGAAGCCCTGAAGCTCTATAAGCGTGAGCTGAAGTGCAACCACCAGCAGGCCATTGAGGCCTTTGTCGATGACTGGCAGCGCAGTGGCATCGGCAAGTCCTTGGAGTTTGCGCAGAAGGTCATGTCTGTCGGTCATGTCCTCAGACCTCATGCCGTTGTCAGTGAGACGCACAAGACATGATAGTACAAAAATATAAAAACATGATAATAAATAAATATAAAATAAAAAAAATGAAGTTCACTTTTATATCTTTTTTCATGATTTCTCTGTTGGCGGTCTCGCTCTCCTCGTGTGATGAGCACGAGGAGGTGAGCCGTTTTATCAGTGTCGGTGATGTGCTGTGTGACGACCATAGCGTGATTCCTTTAGAGGAGTATCTTGGCAGCAGCCATCTTTCCGCTGTTGGTGTCGTCTTTGCTTTGGCTGACGACAGCCATCCCCTCCTTGCCGTTTTGCTTGAGGAGTTGCCTCCTGTGGAGTTCTGTGACTCTTTGGGGATGAGCAATGGCACCAGCTGTAGTACGACAGCCTTTGACGGCTATGCCAATACCGTTGCCATGCGCAACAGCCAGAAAGACGGTCATGGCAGTCCTCTTGCCGATGCCGTCTTTGCCAGTCACCGTTTTGGTCAGAGCGACTATATCCCCAGCTATGGCGAGTGCCGTCTGCTGTTTCGCAGCGTCTCTGCCGTCAACAATACCATCAGGATTTTGCGAGACCGCGACCAGATGCCCCAGTGGAAGGAGATAGAGACCCTTCCTGCCGATGGTGCCTGTTGGTATTGGACCAGTACGGAAGACAGTCAGGACCAGCCTAATAAGGCCTGGCTGTGTAGTATGGCCACTGGCGGTTTCCAGCAGACCCCCAAGTGTGAGCCTCACCCTGCCCGTTGTATTGTTGCCGTGAACCGTTAGGCATGAAAATATGATAACATAGAAATATAATAACATAAAAGATAGATTTATGAGACGTTTTTTATTCTTTTTCCTGTTACTGTCTGCTGTGCTGAGAGTTTCTGCCCAGCAGACCTATATCGACACCGAGATGTTGACTGTCAACGAGCATGTCACCACCGTCATCACCTGTGGTGAGCCAATCCGTCTGGTAGATATCAGCACTGACATGGTTGTTGGTGACAAGCCCATTGAGAACACCCTTCGTGTAAAGCCCAAGGAGGGTGGTCACCAGGACGGTGATGTCCTGGCCATCGTTACCATTGTCACCGAGCGTTTCCGTACCCAGTATGCCTTGGTTTATACCACCCGTATTGAGGAAGCCGTCTGTGATAAGGAGGTGCAGCCTTCCGAGTGTGTCCCCTATCATAATCCTGCCGTGAGCATGAGTACGGAGGAGATGGTGGTCTTCGCCCGTCGTATCTGGAACAGCCCTGCCCGTTTCCGGAGCATTAAGACACGCCGTCATCATATGACAATGCGTCTGAATAATATCTATACTGTCGGTGAGTTTTTCTTTCTGGACTTCAGCGTCGAGAACCGCACCCACCTTCGTTTTGATATTGACGAGCTTCGTTTCAAGCTCAGCGACAAGAAGACCACGAAGTCCACGAACCATCAGGTTCTGAATTTAGACCCTGTCTTTTTGCTTGACAAGCGTGACTTCTTCAAGTATGGCTACCGTAATGTCGTGGTGTTGCCCAAGATGACCTTCCCTAATGATAAGGTTCTCACTATTGAGTTGAGTGACCGTCAGATCAGTGGCCGTACCATCAGCCTGACTATTGACTACGAGGATGTCCTTGATGCGGACAGCTTCAATACGACGTTGTTAGATGAATAATAATGATTCCTTAATATATATGTTATGAATACTGGCAGTATGAATTTGTTGAATATGCCTGGCGGTGACGGTCGCCGCCAGTTGCTGGCCGGCCTGTTATGTATCACCCTCGCCTTTTGTGGCGTTGTTGGCTGTCATGCCCAGAGCAACCTCAGCTTCCTGCGTCTTGGCCTTAGTGCCCTTTATGAGCGGGGCTTCGATGCCACCGTCTCTTATGAGCATACCACCCGTTACCACCGTGCCTGGGAGTTCTTTGGCACCTATTATATCAAGTATGCCACCGATCCTGAGGCCGGTCATATCACGAAGGACAGCTTCTGGCATGACTATAATTCATGGCAGCTGGGTATCTGTTACAAGCCCTGTGTTTCGCGTGGCAAGAACCACTACGGAAATATTCGCTTTGGCGGCAGCCTTGGCAGCGATATGGACCATGTCATCGGTGGTGTCCATCTGGGTTATGAGCACACCTATGTGCTTCGTGGCGGCCTTGGTCTCTTCTTCCTTTTGAAGGAAGATGTCACCATCAGTGGCAAGGATCTTTTCCGTACTGGTGTTTCTCTGGGTATCAAGGTACCCCTCTGATGTGTTTTTCTTTTCGAAGGTTCTCAATAATAATAATATAAAAGCGACGGTTCTATGAAGCTACGGCGATTTTTCCTTTCCTTGCTGTTAAGTGCCAGCACCTTGCCTTTGTTGGCTTTGAGTGGCATGAACAATGGCGGCGTCAACTACGACCTTGGTGTCAACCAGTTGAAGGAGATGACCTATTTCGTGGTGATGGTGCTGATTTACAGCACTGACATCCTGTATGCCATTGCTGGCATTCTTGTCGTTTATAACAGTACTGTCATCTATATCAAGATGCAGACTGGTGAGCAGGGTGTCGTCAAGAATATTATGATGCTTATTGGAGCCTGTCTGTTTATTACGACGATGATTATTGTCCTGCCGTCGTTCTTCGGCTTCACCTACCGTGGTGGTGCCGATGGTGGCTGGAGTTATTGATTTTATTTTTTGTTGGCTATGGGATGGAAGAAGTTTTTCATGGGTGAGCCGATGCCTGACAAGGAGGATCCCCGTTACCGCGAACGTTACGAGCGTGAGGTCGAGGCAGGCCGTCGTTTTGCCCGTTTTATGCGGCTGGACCGTGCCGGTGCCTGCCTGCAGCGTTATGCTTCGCGTCACAAGCGTACCGTGTTCTGTGTCCTTTTCGGCTTTGTCCTTATCAATTTCCTTTTCAATATTTCGCTGATGGTTCGTCACTATCATGCCGCCCCAAGCCATCCTCGCAGTGTTGCCGTCCATCGCCTTGACAGTGCCTTGGCCGGCCATAGGCATGTCCAGCAACCTTTTCAGGTTAAGGATCCCCAAAACAGATAATTCACAGAGTATTAACTTTTAATTATAGGAGAACATATTATGGCAAATCCAGTTGGTGAAACCATTAAGGTGATGATAAAGAGTATTGCTAAGGATGGCGAGCATGAAGCCTTGGAGCGTCTTATCCGTGATGCCGCCCGTTACAGCAAGGAAGGTAACGAGACGGCCTTTCAGAAGGCACTCCGTGAGGCTTCCAAGTATACTGTCAAGGGTAATATCGACGATGCCTTTGAGAAGATGATCCGTGACGGTCTTGAAGAGGGTCTTGAAGAAGGTGCCAAGTCTGGCGCTAAGAAGAGTGCCTATCGCCGTTTCATGGATTCGGCGAAGGACCAGAAAGGTGATGTCAGGGCTACGTGGAATTTTGTCAAGGGCAATAAGAAGACCATTGGTGTCTTGTCCGTCATTGGCGTTGGTGCCGTCACTGGTGACGGTGCGCTGAAGGTTTCTGCCAATGTGGCGAAATGGGCTGCTGTCAGTAAGGATCAAAGAGAAAAGGGAGTTGTGGAAGCTTTTGCAGGCGACGCTCTTGATACTGTTGGTGGCGACGGCTTCAGTGACAAGCTGAAGGCTACCGCCAACAAGGTTTTGGATAAGACAGGAGAGGTTGTTGATAGCGGCCGTCAGTCTTTCTCTGACGGTTTTGAAGCTGTCCGGGAGCGTGTTGTGCAGGCTTATGAGTCCGGCAAGGATTTCGTGACACCTTCCGGTGACTCTCAGGCTCCCCGCGCTCTTCCTGCCGATATAGACTGGAGTAACCTCACTGAGGACCAGAAGTATTATATTGCCATGATGCAGCAGCAGCAGCCTGCCACTGGCAATACTATTATGAATACCCTGTCTAATTTCAGTCCCATGAAGTCTTTCCAGTCTTTGCTTGGTGAGCTTTTCGGCGGTGGCAAGACCACCAGCCTTGCTGCAGCCATTCCTGCTGCCATGCTGATGTTCGGCAATTACGGCTGGATGGCGAAGATCGCCTCTGTGATGTTAGGAGGCTTTGCCTATAAGAATGCCAAGATGGCCCAGCAGCAGGAGAATATATCCCGTCAGCAGTCCAATGGCATGTTCCAGTCTGCCGGTCAGCAGTCCCTTCGCACTCCTGCCGAGCAGTATGCCATGCTGGCTGCCGCCCAGGATGATATCGTCTATCGTGGTCGTGGCTTTTAGCTGTCATTTTTATTTTTAACGTAAGTCGATAATGGTCTGATAAAAAAAAAGAGTTGATATGATTCACCGTTTGTTATTGTTGTTGTTGTTGTCCTTTGGTTTTCTGTCCGGTGTCTCCGGTCAGATCCTTCCTATGGATGTTCTCTCTGTTGAAGCCAGTATTGACAATCACAAAACCGTTGTCGGCGACTTCTCTTCAGGCATGATTGCCGTCACCGCCTTGGAGACCATCAATGCCCAGATTCACGATTACAGCAGCCGTATGGGTCTTCAGTACCGTGAGGTCTCCACCAATTTGGAGAAGTACCAGAAGGCTTTTGACCTGATAGACATGATTCTGAAGACCGGCAGCACTGTTGTTCATATCAAGACCACCTATGATGACTGCCGTGAGAGTATCAACGGCATCAATGCCCTTATCGAGGACTACAATCGTCATCTGCTGACGACGATGGACTTTGAGATTTCCGATACCGTCCTTGTCAACCAGGTCTACAGCTCCATTGATGCCATTATCTCCGAGGTTACTGAGTTATACCAGAGCTGTTATGAGCTGGCGTTGTATGTCACCGGCAAGGTGTCCTGCCGCACCCTTGACATGATGAATATCCTCAATGATATCAATGAGCGCATGGTGGAGATTCGCACGCAGCTACGGGCCTTATACACCTTTCTCTATGAGTATCTGACGATGCGTTTAGGTTTCAGCAAGCGTGTCTTGCTGCGTAACTATACCGTCAAGCAGATTAGTGCCGATGCCTTTGACCGCTGGAAGAAGAAAGCTGTCGCCGTCAAGAACAAGCTTGGCACTGATGGCGGCTCGTCGCCTGGTGGTTCCCAATAGGTTATGTAATGTTTTATGTATTGACACTTTAACATGAATATGATGGTTAGAAAGTTTTTTATTCCATGCCTCTTGCTGCTGGCATCCTTTCCTCTGGTTGTCTGCGGCCAGAGTGTTACCTATATTCATGATGAGGACTTTTTGCAGCAGTTCTTGTTTGTCGAGGACGGTAGCGGCCAGCTGTCCCCCGAGACCTATTATAATGCTTTTCATAACGGCTACCGTAACGAGTATATGACCAAGAGCAAGAATTTCTTCCGTGGCATGAAGACCACACTGATCAAGAAAGACGAGTTTTTTGCAGACAGTGTTGAAAACTCGATGTATGAGCGTTCCGAGTCTGAGGCGTTCAATATGGTTGATCGCAACAGCACCTCCGGTGAGCTTGCCTATGGTCTTGAGCGCCGTAAGATTGAGCGCCAGATGGACTTGATGGAGCGTCGTATCAATAAGATTATGGGTTATGGCGGCAGTGCCCAGCTGTATAACGACTGGATGGACCGCTACAGGTGTTGCCAGTATGGTCTTCAGGAGGTGCAGGATGCCTATATGCCTTTGAGTTATCGTAAGGCCCAGTATTTAGCTATCTACCGTGACCTTGTGGCGAAGAACGAGGAGCTGTATGACTTGTTGACGCAGCTGAAGTTCTTTCAGCCTATTGATGTCACCTGCCGTCCCATCAACCGTTTTGGTGTCGGCCGGGCCTGTTCTAACAGCTACGCTTTTTGGAAGGGTGTCTGGTATTATACCGGTGTCGGTGACGGTGCTGCCGTTGGCGGTCGTGCCATGTACCATATTTCTCGAAATGTCAATCCTTGATTTAATTTTAAACAGATATAATTATGAATATCAAACAGTTAAACTACCGTCATCCGAAATATATCATTCCGTTATTGATATATATTCCCCTGTTGATCCTTGGCTATTTTGTCATTGACATGATTAATTTCGAAGCCGGCGACAGCAGCAAGAGCGATTTAGAGACCGTCGAGGGTCTGAACACCAATCTGGCTAAGGCCAATGTCCGTTCCGGCTTGGGTAACAAGCGTGACAATATGGCCGATGTCTTTGGGCATATCGTGGACCGCTCTGCTGTTGCCACTGCCGAGGAGAGCCTTGACTCCATCAATGGCGACGAGGAGTTTGGCACCGTCTATAGCGAGGAGGAAGCCGAGATGATCCGTCAGCAGGCTTTGCAGCGTGACAGTATCAAGCAGCTGAAGACTGCTTTAGAGCAGGAGCGTAGGGAGCGTGAGCGTGAGAAGCGCGAGGCTTTGAAGGAAGAGAAGTTTGCCGGTGCCGGCAGTTCTTCCAGCCAGGAGGCCCGTGAGCGCCGTGCTGACAAGCGCCGTCAGGAGTTCATGGATGAGCTTGACAAGGAGCTGGGTGCTATTCGCGGCAAGGCTACCCGCATGTCTTCTCGTGACAGCTCCGTGCAGGTTAACAGCTCTGGCACCTCTGGTGATGCCGCTGGCTCTGCTGCCCCCTCTGTCGCCTCGGATGGTGGCTCTCTGCCTGCCGCCATCGACCGTGGCATCCATGCCCTTGATGACAAGAGCAGGATGTATGATGTCGTGAAAAAACAGTCCCCTGAGAGTCGTTTCTTCAACACCCTCAGTCAGAATGAGGCTGGCAGCGGTCTTATAAAAGCCATCATCGACGAGGAGATTAAGGCTGTCTCCGGCAGCCGTGTCCGTCTGCGTCTGCTCGATGATGTTGTCATCGGCAGTGTGGAGATTCCCAAGGGCAGTTATCTCTATGCCAAGCTGAGTAATTTTGCCGACCAGCGTGTCAAGGGTACTGTAGAGAGTGTGATGGTTGGTGATGCTCTGCATCGTATCAACCTGTCTATTTACGATACCGACGGCTTGGAAGGTCTCTATGTTCCACTTAGCGAGTTTCGTGAGACCGCCAAGGATATTGGCAGCAGCGCGTTAGGTTCTAATAGCAGCCAGCTTCTTGGTACTTCTTATGGCAGCGACCCTCTGCTGTCTACCGCCACCCAGGCCATGCAGCAGGCTATCACCCGTACCACCAATGCCATCAGCAAGGCTATCCGTAAGAATAAGGTTCGCCTGAAGTATGGCACCCAGGTCTATCTTGTCAATGGTAATAACAAACGCTAAATGATGCCGCTATGAGTGTACACAGTCTTTTTCTACAGGCTCAGGGTGACCAGGCCATTGACTCTTTGTTCAATGACCTTGGCATGGACTTCTTTGAGCAGGATATTGATGATGTCATTTTTATGACTAACCAGTTTTTGACCGATGACACCTTTATCGGCGAGAGCGGTCCTTTCTGGTGGATTCTGCAGATGTCCATGGCGTTAGGTGCCCTTTTTGCCATTATTATGGGTGCCGGCATGGGTTATAAGATGCTCATTAAGGGTGAGCCTTTTGATGTCTTGAAGATTCTCCGTGCCTTTGGCATCGGCCTTGTGATGATGTATTGGTATGGCAGCAGCGGCAATGTTCTTGGCTTGCTGGCGTTTATACCCAATGCCATCGGCAGCTATACCAAGGAGTTGTATAATATCGAGGCTTCTGAGGTCAGTGCCCGTTTTCAGGAGATCACCCCTTTGTTGCATAAGCGAGACACCGCCTATTACAATAAGTATGCCGAGGTTCTTGTCAAGCAAGAGAAGCTTGCCGAGATTGAGCGTAAGCAGAACGAGGCACAGATGGGTGTTGAGGATGGCGGCACCCTCAGCCACAACCAGGAGAATGAGTTTAAGAAGCTTAAGAAGCTCGACCTGCAGGGAGCCTTTGCCGGTACTACCATTGCCATTGACAAGCTTGTGATGATATTAAGCATGCTTTTCTTCAAGGTTGGCTGGTGGGGTACGATGTTCTGTCAGCAGCTCCTGTTGGGCATGCTGACCATTTTCGGGCCCATCCAGTGGGCTTTCTCGCTGCTACCCAAATGGGAAGGAGCGTGGGCGAAGTGGATCACGAGGTACCTCACTGTGCATTTCTATGGTGCGATGTTGTATTTTGTCGGCTTCTATGTCCTTCTGCTCTTTGACATTGTCTTTACCATCCAGTTTGAGAACCTGAAGGCTATCACGCAGGGTTCCCCGGAGATCATGCAGTATATCACCACTGCTTTCCAGACGGCAGGTTACCTGCTTGTTGCAAGTATCGTGTCATTGAAGTGTCTGAACCTCGTTCCAGACCTTGCCGCATGGATGATTCCCGAGGGTGACACTGCCTTCTCTACCCGTAACTTCGGTGAGGGTGTTGCTGCTCAGACCAAGCAGAGTGCGATGAGCTTCATCCGTTAGCTCTCCCTCTGCCTGCTGTGCAGGCTATGTGTATAATATGTTGTTGTTATCATAAAAGCCGTCACGTATGATGAAGCGTCTTTTGTTGTCTGTTACTTTCCTCGCCGTCACTGTGTTGTCGGCGCGTGGTCAGTATGCCTCTATCAATTTTGATATCAAGACCGACGCCGTTGTCGCTGCATCCTACGTGATATCAGGTACCCTGGAGTCTGAGGCTGCCTCTGCCATGCAGAAGGTTTTTGAGCATTATAGGGCTTCAGAAGCCTATGCTGCTGCTATCTTTGCGCAGAAGCTGCTGGAGCGCAAGGCCTTGCGTGACATCGGCCTTCTGGGCACTCCTGAAAACTACTATTATCGCCGTATCTACACCCTTGTTGCCGGTCGCATCATGCCTACTGCCCTGAGTGTTGCCACCCTGCTCTTGAAGCAGCCTGACAAGCTCACCACCTATGGTCCTATGCTCTGGAAGTGCCTTGAGGACACCCGTGAGCTTTGTAAGCAGTTTGAGGGTGTTGTCACCAATAATACCAAGAGTTTCAAGGCTATCAAGTTCTATAAGATCAAGGACAGTCTTGTGCAGTATTTCGACTACAGCAAATACCAGAATATTGACTGGGCCGGCATCTGGAATGACCTTGTCAGCTATGGAAAGAACTTCAGCTGGAGCCGTTATAAGAATGAGCTGCGTCAGGATTTTGACACCCTTGTTGGCACCGGCCGTGACATCTATAACGGTGTTTTTACGAGTTATGGCGGCAGCAGTGGCAGCAGCAGCAGTGGCGGCGGTGACGATGGCGGCTCCGATGGACACTGGTACGACGGCATTAAGAATTGGATTTACGGCGTCCGTTCCAATCAGAATGTCCGCGGTGGCTTAAACACCTTCCGCGGCATCTATAATAAGTATAAAGGAGTCTATGATGACCTCTCCGACACCGGCAAGATGCTTCGTGGCATCAAGCAGGAGCTGATGGACAGTGTTTTTACTGCTGACCAGCTGTTAGAGGTCGACGACTATAGCATCAGCAAGAATGCCTATTACGACAGTCTGGCCACTGGTGACACCTATTATCTGCAGCGCTATCAGATAGTCCGTCGCAGTCAGGGTGTGGAAACCCTGTATGATGACTATGGGCCACAAGGGCGTGATTTGAGTATGATTAATTATAATGCCTTTGCGGGAGGATGGTTACACTGGTCTATTTCAGAATATAACATTATTCCTGGATTACAAGACTATGTGGATCATGATTCATATGTTGCATGGTTTCGTTCCACTGGTAACCTTAGAATGGGTGGTTGGTCTATGACCGATTATATGCAGGATTTAACTTTAAAGTATGCTGAAGGCTATGCTGGCTGGTCTCTTGAAGATGTCATAAGGCGTAATGCCGCCGATGACGGTTACCATTATACTTTCAAGGCCGATTTGGTTGGTCCCAAGATTGATTCAGAAGGTTCTTTCTATGTCACCTACGCCATTGTTGTCACCCGTAGTTGGGACTTGATGGAGCCGGTCTATGAGGAGTATTTCGACAGTCAGACGATGGATTTGTCCGAGTTCACCACCCATATCAACCAGAAGCTTGCTGAGTTCAACGCCTCTGGTGATGGTTTCACCTATTCCTTGGAAGTCGGTGACCCCTCCTATTATACTGTGCTGACTGGTGACGATGCCGAGACCATCAGCAATGTCACCTTCACTGTCAAGTGTAAGGAAGAGCTGGAGCTTGCCAAGGGTAGCTTCCAGTGGAAGGAGAACGGCCGTCAGGGCGGCGACCTTGACGACACCTCCCGTGACCTCTATGCCATGGCCACCGACCTTAATGACGAGGATGAGGACAATGAGGAGTCCCCCTCTGAAATTATCGACACCCGCATCCGTGAAATCAACGATAGTATTTCTATGTTTGAGATGGAGCGTAACACTGTCCAGAGTCGCATTAATAGGATTGCTGATCAGCTTAACCTCTGTGAGGACGCCGCTCTTCGTGATGAGCTGAACAGACTTACTGACCGTTTCCATGACATTAATGACACCCTCTATAACCACCTGTATCCTGAGCAGACCCACTATCTGAGTCTTAAGCAGGAGGTGGAAAACGAGCAGCTGGATTCTGAGGACGGCTATCGCCGTATTCCCTATGTCGAAGACTGGGTAAAAAATCTTTTTGGTATCACATGGAATTTCACGGGTCGTGACGGCTTTGGCCGGCGCAGGGGTTCATGGGTGGTGAAAGATGCCGAGGAGAGCATCTATGAGCTTCATGGCACCATGCATGGGAACATCCCTGTCAAGCTGCGTGTCACGCTTACCAAGACCCGTGATGAGACCCGTCTTTTCTGGCCTATTGGCCGTATTCACCGTGCCATTCTGAAGATTGACTATCGTCTGACCTCCAATGAGGAGTCAGAGGTCATCGCCGATATTGTTGAGATAGACCCCAACATGTCTGCCGAGGCCCGTGCTGAGTTGATCAACAAGCGCACCAAAGAGATCAAGAAAGACTATCCTGACTGTGAGGTTATCTCTGAGTATTCCTTTGCCACTCCTCCGGACACGAAGGATGACACCGATGTGCCCCATCTGCTCTGGATGAACGACCGCATCCAGCTGGCGCGGAGTATTGAGAACCGTCTTACCGAGATTTATTCCCGTCTCATTGTTTGTGAGAGTCTGCTGAGTCGTGAGCAGGAAGAGCTGTCCTTTATGGACTACATAGAGGGCTATCTGGGTATCAGTCGTAACCATCGCTCTCGTTTGGCGAAAGAGCGTTTTGATAACTGGATGGATAAGGTCAAGGAGCTTCACGGAGGCCATCATGGTCTCCCCGGTGGTCTTCCCGGCGGTCATCCTGGCGGCTTGCCCGGTGGTTATACTGTTGATCCTTTCAACCCCATTGGCGGCGGTGTCATCGATACCAATGTTGTCATCGGCCCTATCTCCGACCCTTATCACGGTTTAAGTCCATGATATTGTTATTTTATATAGAAAAATGCTTTTTGTATTATCATTATATTGTTTTATTTTTTAATTATATTTTTCGCTTATGTTGATCAAGAATTTGGAAAACAAAATCAAGCTGGTCATGATTGTCAGCATTGTGTTTATGGTTGGCTGCACCATTATCACCCTTGGCAGTCTTTTCTCTGCCCGGGGCATGGTTGATGATGCCCAGAAGAAGGTTTATGTCTTGGACGGCAACGTCCCTATTCTCGTCCAGCGGAGCACGCAGGAGGAGACCCTTGACGTGGAAGCCAAGAGTCATGTGGAAATGTTCCATCATTATTTTTTTACCCTTGCACCTGATGACAAGTATATCAAGTATACTGTTGACAAGGCTATGTACCTTATCGATGAGACTGGTCTCGCCCAGTATAATGCCTTGAAGGAGAAAGGCTTTTATAATAACCTTATTGGTACCAGCAGCATCTTTTCCATTTATTGTGACAGCATCACCTTTGACAAGGAAAAGATGAGCTTTACCTACTATGGCCGTCAGCGTATTGAGCGCAAGACGAATATCCTCATCCGTCAGCTGGTTACGTCAGGTTTCCTGAAGCGTGTGCCCCGTACGGATAACAACCCTCATGGCTTGATGATTGTCGACTGGCGTACCATCCTTAACAAGGATTTGAGCCAGCAGGCCCGTCAGCAGTATTAGTTTTTGTTTTTATTATTTAATATTTTCTCTGTTATGGAATACAAAGAAGAAATGCTATTAGAGTCCTCCAGTGGTTTTTGTATGCCCTTCCTCCTTGGTGACGGCGAGGAGCTGGAGTCCAGCTTAGGCTATGGTGAGCAGGTGCATCCCTCCACTGGTGAGAAGTTCCACCACAGGGGTATCGACTACCTCTGCCGTCACAAACCCTTGTTTGCCTTGGCGACGGGTACCGTCATCGGTCTTGGTACCGATGCCGTCCACGGCAATTACCTCATTATCCGTTATGGCAAGTACGAGGTGAAGTACGGCCACCTCTCTGAGGCTTTTGTCGGCTATGGTGACAAGGTCTATGCCACCCAGAAGGTGGCTACCAGTGGCGACTTCCTGCATATCGGTGTCACCTTCAACGGTGAGGAGCTGGATCCAGCCGATTTCCTCTCCATGGTATATGGCAACTACCGCACCTTGGCAGCCATGGGTATTCATGGCACCCCGGAGATGCTCAGCTTTGACATGCCTGTCGACAACGGCTATGATGCCGATCAGGACAGCATTCTGGAGATGATGGCCCGATGGCTTCCTGCCTACTATTCTGACCTTATCACTGGCAGCTACCGTCCTTCGGAGCGTGTCGAGCGTGGTCTTCGTAACGTCTTTGCGCAGAGTGCCGACAAGCGTTATCTCTTTGAGCAGATGCCATCCATGGTCAACCCCCTTGGTCTTACGGAGCGTAGTGCTCCCCTTGCCGGTAAGGTCCAGAATCTCCTTATCAGTGACTTTCTGGCATATATGGCCAGCCGTCACGGCATGTATGTTCCTTCGTGGACTGACCAGCAAAAAAAAAACTTGACGAACAGGTTTGTGATGACGGCCTTACCGTGAATCCTCTCAGTGACCTCGCCATTGACATCCAGAGCTATGACATCCGTCGTACGGCCTCCGTCTATAGTGATGTCCCCGGTGAGCGCTGGTGGACGAAGTCCTGGTTTAATGGTCGTGAGAAAGGTGAGATGCCCGTTGAGATCGGTCGTGAGATGGCGTTAGCCTTCATTCGTGGTGAGATAGACCTTGACACCTGGCTCAGTCGTTATTATCCCAAGCAGATGAATATCTACCGTCAGGCCATGTCCACCACTCGCAGCCAGCTCTTGTTGTGAATTGTATTATCATCTAAAAAAGTCCTTTTATTATGTCTGACACAAGCAAAACCACCCGTAAGCAGTATGTCAAGGCTCCGCCTGTTTCTTCCGGTGACACCCTTAGCAAGGAGTCCGTCAGCGTCTCTTCGCGTGACACTGCCGTCCTTTCCGCTTCCCTTGACAGGAAGGGGAAGGTTCCTGCTTCTTCCGTTCCCCTTCTCACTCCCGAGCAGCGCAAGGAGAGCGAACGTATGTTTGGCGGCATAGAGTATTGTCTTGACCGCTATTTTGATGCTAATCTGGACCGTAAGGTGCAGAATGCCTATAAGGACTTCCAGAAGAAGCAGGGTCAGGAGTATTCCCGTCGTTTTGATGCCGCCGGTACTGTTTTCTCTTCTGCCAACCCCGCTGCTGCCCATGTCTATGCCCGTCAGGGTGAGCTTACCGGCAAGCAGGTCAGCGACATCATTTCTGACATCTACCACCGTATGCTCTCTGACAAGCGTTTCAAGGAGGATGTTGCCACTCTTAGCCAGAACTGGCGTCAGCTGTATGTCGCCACCTATGGCAAGGAGCAGTATGTCAGGATGTGCAAGTCCATTGGCGGTGTCGATCTTGCCGACTATTATGTCGGCATGCGTATTTCCGACCGCATTCTGCAGCGTATGGCTGCTATGGACATGCCCAAGAGTGCCTTGGAGTATGCCCTTCGCAACGGCATGTCCAACAGTCTTGTCGGCCTCTTACAGAACCTCTCCAATGTCAAGGGTGACCAGAAGGCAGACATCAAGGATGCGATGATGAAGCACTATTATGATGCCGGCTTCGGCACGAAGCTGTTGACGTCTGCCGTCTCTTTCACGATGGATGCTGCCACCACTGGCGGCTACTCCTTTGCCGGCGGCACGCTGGCAAAGCTTTTCTCCTCCGGTGCCGTTGCCCTTGATGCCTCTTTCCAGGGCAAGGAAGCTTTTAATGATGGTGGTGACACCCTGAAGGTGCATGAAAAAGCTGTCAGCAAGCTTATTTTCGGCAACGAGAACGATGCTGCCCGCTACCGCAAGAGCAGTAAGCGTATTGATACCTCTTCCAATGAGTTCATCCATCTTCTTAATGATGACCTGAACAACAAGGTCAAGCTGAAGCCCCTTGTTGTACACAATACTTTTGATGCTGCAACACAGAAAGCCGCGAGTGTCGAGCTTTCCCGTGCCCTTGGTGATGATGGCGGTGCTGCCTATGACACTGCCTTGTCAGTCTCCCGCGAGTACGACCTTCCTGTGACCATCGGCACTTCTGTTCCCCAGTGGATGCTCAATCGTAGCGAGAAGGCCAATATCAATAGTGCCAGCTCTTTCCTTGCCATTGCCGTCGAGATGAAGCAGAAGGCTATGAAGTCTCATAGCATGAATGGTAAGACCATGTCTTTCGAGGAGGTCTGTCAGCGTGCCGTGGACTATAGCCGTGCCGCTGCCGTCCTTCACGAGCGTAAGGAGTCTGTGAGGCGTTCTTCTGAGGAGCCGCATAATGAGGAATCCCCCCAGCGTTCTGTTGAGACGCCACAGACACCTTCTGTCATGTCCCAGCAGCAACAGGCCCAAAAGCAACAGCTACAGCAATCTGACCAGCAGCAGGACATGGATTTCAGCAACTGGGGTTCTTTCCTGCAGGACACTGGCTTGGGAGGTCTCTCCCAGCTTACTGGCAACCTTGGTTATACCATTGCCATGCTTCCTGATGTGTTGATGGGTCTTTTTACCGGTCGCAACAAGCGCCTGACTGTTGACAACAGCTTAGGAGCCTTGGCGGCCCTTGTCGGTGGTATGTTCATCAACGGTCGCAAGCATCCCATGCTGAAGATGCTGCTGATGGGTTTTGGTGGTTTGAGCATGTTAAGCAAGGCCAGCGAGGAGATCAATGGTGTCAGCACAAATAATTCCCAGCGTACCTATCAGAAAATCGCCGACGAGCCTTTGAATGTCCGTGTCAGCCATCCCGTCATGAAGGGCAACACCCTGCTGGCCGATATTGATGGTGTTCCTGTTGTCATCACCGTCAGTGGTCATAGCGTCGATGCCTATTACAAAGGAGCGTTGCCTTTGAATACTTTAGCTAACAACATCCTTCGTACCTATGACGAGCAGGGCGGTTTTGATAGCATTCTTGCCGCTAACAGGAGTTTGGAGATGTCCGAGGTTGCCGAGCGTAGCCGTGGTCTGAGGTAGCATTATTGCTTTTTTCAAAAAAAAATAAAAGGACGGGCTTCTCAGTCGGTCCTTTTGTTATTAAAATTTATAAGTATTATAAGATAATATTTGTATATATGAAAAAACTTGCTGCAAAGATACGAAGAAATTTCTATTCCACCAAATTTATCTGAATATTTTTTATTATAATATCAATTTTCTTTCATTTTTTCTTTTTAATGATTTTTATCAAGCATGTAAAATAGAGCATAATAGTCTCGTCAGGGTTTTTATAAGACTTTGTCAGTCTTTTCTGTGTTAAAAAAAGACTTTCTTTTGTTTTTATGTCTTTTTGTTGAAATTTTTATTTTCCTTTGTTTCCGGAATTTATTCCGTGTTTATTAGTATTTATTTAATTTTTAAGGTCATGAAGAAGTTACTTTTATCTCTTGTGATGGCATTGACGCTGAGTTTCTTCATCCCTCAGTCGTCGCATGCCGGTAAGGTGGTTGTCAATGGTAAGACAGCGTATTTCAAGATTCCCACTCCTGACGAGGCGGATCCTACGATTCTCTTGAGCAGCCAGCCAGACGACCCTATTGAAGTTTTGGTCTCTGACGAAGAGCTGATGTTTATGCTTTGGCTTTGGATTAATGGTTGGCTTTAATTCTGTACTGCTATGAAGACGTTATTGAGCAAATCAAGAGTTTTTATTCTGGCCTTTTTCCTGATGTTCTCCATGGTAGCTTCTGCTGCCTCTGGCAAGTGGGGTTTCACGCGCGACGGCAAGACGGTGCGCATCATTGAGAACAAGGATGTCATCGTCTCTTGTTTTTGGGATCAGGATGGCAATTGGCTGGGTACTGTCTACACCCAAGGTGACCACATCATGTACGTCTGGCCTGATGGCGAGATGCATATCTATCTGTAATCCTCTTAGCGGAATCCCATGATTTTTGTTATTCATGGGGTTTCGTATTTTTTTCTTAATGTCTTTCAATATTTTCTGATGTCTATGAAAAGGTTTTTTCTATTGTCGTTTTTTCTTTTATCCCTGTCCCTTGGGGTATTTTGTCAGGAAAAGTCCCTGATGGCCGTTATTTATCAGGCCTCTTTCCGTAATTCCGTCGGCGGTTCTTTATGGTATGACCAGATGTGTCTGAGTGTTGGCCGCACCACCTCCGTTTTTTACAGTGTCAATGCCGCGAAGCTTAACCAGCTGCGTGACAGTGTCAGGCGCTCCGGTGGTGACATGAGTGGTGTTGCCGGTTCTATGATGACCGGTCATGTTCATTCCGGTCAGACTTTTGTTGTCTATAAGGACATGTTTTCGGGCCTTCTTACCCTTACGGACAAGATTGGCCGCGAACAGGTACGATGTGTTGAGGACAAGGGATGTTATTCCTGGACCCTCTGTCGTCGCGACACTGTTATCGCCGGTTTTAGGTGTCACCTTGCCACCACGTTATTCCGTGGTCGCCAATGGTCAGCGTGGTATGCCCCCGACCTTGCCGTCAGCGATGGTCCTTGGAAGTTCCATGGTCTGCCTGGCTTGATTCTCAGCGTCTCTGATGCCGCCGGTGATTTTTCTTTCTCCGTCCTCTCCATTAAGAGAGGAGTAAGAGAAAACATCCCCCTTCCTGACAGCAGTCTGAAGTTATGTTCTTTCAGACAGCTGATGGACTACTACCGTCTCCGTGTGGAGAATCCCCTTGCCATTCTCAGGAATGTCCTGCCTCCTGGTGCGGAGATTATCCTTGACGAGTCAGAAAAGAAGTTTTTCTCAAAGAAGCGTACGGCCTGTCTGATAGAGATTTTTGAATGAGTCGTTTTTTCTTTTTCCTTTTTTGTTCTTTTTCATCCCTGATGGTTTTTTGTCAGGTCAGGGATTTCCGGGGTACTGTTGCCGATGCCTCGGGTATGCCGCTGTCTGCCGTTACCGTGTCAGCCAATGATGAACAGCGTTCCATTGTCAGTTTTACACATACTGATGCCAAAGGTTTTTATTTGTTACCTTTAGACTCTTCTCTGGTTTCCTGTATTTCTTTTTCCTGTATTGGCTATAAGACCTCTTCGTTATCCTGTGATCAACTGTTACGTCGTCCGGACGTCATCCTGCAGGAAGACTCCTGTGCCATTCCGGAGGTGACTGTTGTCGGCTCCCCTATCCTTGTCCATGGCGACACCGTCAGCTATCGCATGTCACCTTTCATGACCCAGCATGACCGTACCGTGTCCGATGTTTTACGGAAGATGCCTGGTATTGCCGTCTCTTCTGACGGTTCCATCCAATATCAGGGTAAGGATATCAGCACCGTGTATGTCGAAGGCCTTGACCTTACTGGCGGCCGTTATGCCCAGGTCACAGAGAACCTCTCCGCTGACAAGGTCGGCAGCGTGCAGGTTTATGAGAACCACCAGCAGGTGCGCTCCTTGCGTGATGTCAGCCATTCTGGCCGTGCGGCCCTTAACCTCACGCTGAAGGATGGTGACAAGGGAGCCACACAGTGGCTTGTTGACCTTTCTGCCGGTCATTCCCTGCAGTCCGGCGCTGTCGGTGTCACCGGCAGTGCCCGCCTGATGCAGATGCGTTTTCTGCCTCGCTATCAGCAGATGAACTTCTACAAGAACGACTTCCTTGGTCGTGACATCTATTCCGAGGTCCGTTCCTTTGGTGACACACCTTCCGGTATTGAGTCCTCTTTGCTTTCTTCCGTTGTCACTCCTGTTCAGGGTATCGACGCGGAGCGTTATGATGATAACCGCTCTCATCTTCTTTCCAGTAATACCCTCTGGAAGATGCCCAATGGTGCCACCTCTCGTTTGCAGGCCATAGCCTATGTCAGTGACCTTCATGCCTCCCAGCAGATTCTTACGGATTATTTTATTGGCGATACCATTATTGGTATATCAGAATACCATGATGCCCGTCAGCGTCATCGTGAGTTTTTTGTGGAGCATAAGTATTCCGACAATGGCGATGTCAGCCTTTTTGAGAACACCCTTCAGGTTTATGGAGACTTTGATGAGGAGTCTTCCGTCAGCCGCCGTAACGGCTCTGACGCCTCTCAGGAAGTCTCGCCAAGGCAGTATTATCTTCGTGATGTTTTCCGTTCGGTGCGTCCTGTTTCTGTTGGCCGTTATGTTGTCAATGCTTCTTTTTCGCTGAATCATCTTCCCGGCAAGCTCCTTGTTGCCGGCAGTCATACCCAGCGTCTCTCGCAGGATGTCCTTTATGGTTTTTTCGATGTCACGCGCATCCGTCCCTTGGGGCCTTTGATGTTAACCTGGAAGACGGGTTTTAACAGCTCTTGCGGTTTGTATTCCCTGTCTATGGACACCCTTGTGCTTCGTAGTGACAGCTACAGCTTTGCTCATTTTTATACCTCTCCGGGACTCTCTTTCAAGTCTGACAGGCTTCGTTTTTCTGTTTCCCTGCCTTTTAATGTCTATTCTTACGGTCATCTTTCTGACAGTCTATCCTCTGTTCGTTTCTTTATGAGTCCTGTGATTTTTGCCGACTGGCATTTTTCCGCTTCCTGGCGTGCTACCCTTACATCCCGTTATACCATGCTGAAGCATGCTTTCACGGACCTGTGGGAGCAGCCTTATTATACATCCTATATGTCGTTGGTGACAGGCAGCGGCAGGAAAAGTGATGAAAAGCTTTTTTCGGGCCTTTTCTCCTTGCAGTATCATGATGTCCTTTCCGGACTTTTTGGTCATCTGTCCTGTAGCTGTCAGGGCAGGTCAGGCGAAGCCCTCTCCGACTATGCCGTATCAGATGCCGGTATTGTCAGCTATCGTTTGTCCGGCATGTCTGGCAGCAGCTGGAACGTCGGCTTTTCCGGTTCTCTCTCGAAGTCTTTTGTCCGTGCCGGTCTGAACATATCCGTGAAGGCCAGCTACAATCGGGGCTGTTCCGACCGTCTCTCTTCGGGAGCCGTTGTCTGCAGCCGTTTTACCGCACATTCGTTAGGCTGCTCCTTGGCTTTTTCCCCTGTAGAATGGTTTGGCATTGACTTACAAGGTCAGTATTCATCACAGCACCGCTGTCTTGGTGATGGCGTTGACGTTCTTGTCAGGTCCTTCAGAGGTAGTTACGGCTTTTTCCTGTTGCTGAATACTTTTCAGTTCGATGTCTCTGCCAGCCAGTATGTCAATCGTCTTCCTGAGAAGTCTTCTGCTTATTTTGTGGATGCTTCCATCTGTTACAAGCGTAAGCCGCTGGAGATTGGTCTTTATGTCAGAAACCTGACAGGTCTCAGACGATATAGTGTTGTCAGCCTTTCCGAACAATATGCCACAAACTCCGAGACCGTTCTTCGTCCTCGTGAGTTTTATGTCAAGTTCTCTTTTGCCTTGTGACTTTTATGTTTTACAATGTTTAGTATTTCTTGATGATGGAAGAGCCATTCTTTTTGTCTTTGTTTTTTTCCTCCTTTGTCGGCTCTACATAGCTGCCATTCATCATGAGCCATCTTGTTTTCTTTTCTTTTAGTGAGTCTGTCTTGGCGCAGCAATCCTTTTTTTGTGTCAGGGAGTCTTCCTTAGCACAGCCTTTCTTCTGGCAGCAGGTATCTTTCTGACAGGTATGACACTCTTTTTTCTGTTGTTGTTTTGTGGCGAAGCCGGATGCCATGGGCAGCATCACTGCCATGCCGATCATGATGGCTGTAATTTTCTTTTTCATAGAGAATGATTCTTTTTTTATATGTTGCAAAGGTACAAAAAAATATTCATTCTGCCAAATTTTCGGTCTCTTTTTTTATGATAATATCATTTTTTTTTCTTCTCCTATGGATTTTTTATAGTCTTTTTCTGGTGTGAAAAGAGAGTGCAAAAGTCTTATTGGAAAACAAAATAGACTTTGTCAGTCTTTTCTGTGTTAAAAAAAGACTTTTTTTTGAGCACGTTTCCCCGTATCATCCTTTTTATCTTTCTTTGCTTGTGAAAACAGGCGTTTCTTGCCTTTTTCGTAACTCATTTATTGTTTTATTTAAAACGTACTACTATGGCAAAGAAAGAAAAAGTTCAGCCCAAGGCTGAGGAAAAGAATGCAGTTGCTGCTGAGCAGCGTGTTGAGCCTGCAAAGGCTTCTGGTGTTATTGAGACTACCGACGGCAAGCACCGTCTGGACACTGTGCGTATTGAACAGCGCAAGCATGTCGAGGTGTCGGCGAAGTATGGTAAGGTCAAGGATATTCCTGCCGAGACCCGTGCCAAGATCAATGCCGAGCCTGACAAGGCGAAGAAGAAGGCCATGTGGGAGGAAGCCCGTTCTGAGAGTCGTAAGGACATGAAGACCCTGCCTACCCGCATCCTGACTCCCGAGCAGAGCAAGCAGTATCAGGATCTTGTTGCCAAGGATCCCGCCGCTGCCCGTTTGTTCGCTGTGCAGTCCGCTTATCCGATGCATTATGACGACAAGGCCTTCCGTGCCGTTCCCGCCGAGATTAACGGCCGTGCCGTTGACTATCTCAACATCACGAAGAATGCTGAGAGCGGCAAGTGGGAGATGGCCTTCGGTATGAAGGGCAACAAGGACACCCGTGTCTTTGCCACCCTGAATGCTCAGGAGCTGGCCTCCTATCGTCATCGTGCCGTTGTCACCCTTGACAAGGAGACCGGAAAGGTTGCCTCTGTCGGCGCACCGCTCTCTGTTGCTGGTCTTGCTGCCATGGTTGACGAGCGTCTTGCCAAGCAGCGCGAGGCCAAGGAGGCCAAGCTGGATGCTGCCCAGAAGGTTGACTGGTCCAAGTACAAGGTTCCTGAGGGTGTCACCGTCAGCGGCCTTCGCTGGACCGACTCCAAGGAGCCTGGCCGTGCCTGGCTGAATGGTAAGGTCAACGGCATCGAGGTTCACGGCCTGTTGTCTGCCAATGAGACCACTGCCCTGAAGAATGGCTTTGCCACCTTTGAGCAGGTGTTGATGGCCAACAGCCAGACCAGCAAGCTGGTAGACCGCATCGTTAACCCTTTGGCTGAGGACAACGGCAAATCTGCCGCTCCTGCCCAGGAGGCTAAGGAGGAGGTTTCCCACGGCATGTCTCGATGACCTTTCTGTGATGGGGTGGAAGATGCTTTCCGCCCCATCCTTTACAGAAACACCCTTTTATGTAAATATGATAACATATAAATATAAAAACATATTTTGACGGTTTTATTTATTTTTTTCTATGGCTTATAATAAAGGTATGAAGCTGCGTGATAACATTGAGGCTATCAGGGCAGCTTTTGAGGTTAGGAAATCCGGTGTCAACCCCAGTGCAGAATCCCGTGAGGCATTATTGAAGTATAGTGGTTTCGGTGGCTTGAAGTTCATATTGAACGATGTCACCCGCCCTGATCGTTGGTCAAAGGGCGATCAGCAGTATCTTCCCATGGTCAAGGAGTTGTTTGACATGATCAAGTCCTATTCTGCTGACGAGAAGGAGTACGACGCTTTCTTGCGGAGCGTTCGCAGCTCTATACTCTCTGCCTTCTATACTCCGCTGCCTGTCATCAATGCCATCAGCGGTGCCTTGAAGGATGCCGGCGTCGCCGTGTCTTCTTTCCTCGACCCCTCTTCCGGACGCGGCTCTTTCGTCGAGTCTTTCAAGGCTTCCAGTCCCGAAGCACAGGTGACAGCCTTTGAGAAAGACCTGTTGACTGGCCTGGTGTTAAAAGCCCTTTATCCGTCTGATGATGTTCATGTCGACGGCTACGAGACTATTGATGCCGGCTATCGTGGTCGTTTTGATGTTGCTGCCAGCAATATCCCCTTTGGCGATATCGCCGTCTTCGACCCTGCCTATACCAATAGTGACAACGATGCCAACCGTCAGGCATCTAAAGCCATTCATAATTATTTCTTTTTGAAGACCCTTGACAATGTCCGCGAGGGCGGCCTTGTTGCCTTCATCACCTCTCAGGGTGTCATGGACTCCCCCCGTAACAAGGCTATCCGTCAGGCGATGATGGAGCGTGCTTATCTGGTTGGTGCCGTCAGGCTGCCCAACAACCTGTTTGTCGACGAGGCAGGCACCGAGGCCGGCTCCGACCTCATTATCTTACAGAAGGACAGCTTTAAGAGTCCTTCCCATACCACCTACAGTCCTGAAGAGCGAGCTTTTATCGATAATCTCAGCGACTTTCTTCATGATGGCAACAGCTTGAAGGACCTTGATTTCGAGCCTGAGGATATGGCATGGTACCAGAAGACCAACCCCAATGCCTATATCTTTCTTTCCCAGTTCCTCTGGGATTCCGATAGTCCTTATTTAGGTACCGTGTCCCGTGGTACTGATGCCTATGGCAAGCCCGCCACCGTTTCTAAGTGGGAGGGTCCTATTGAGGGATTAGGCGAGGCACTTAAAAAGCGTCTTGACGGTTTTATGCAATATGAGTTCAACCATGACCTCTACCAGCAGCATGTCGTAAAGACCGAGCAGCCTATAGAGCAGCAGCCTCAGGCTGTCAAGCCCAAGAAACAGGAGAAACCACAGGCTTCCTCTCAGGCTGTCCAGCTTGATCTTTTTGCCATGTGGGATGAGCAGGAAGACCAGCGTCTCTCTATGGAGCCGCGTCCTTTCCATGGCAAGCGTCTGTCTCATTTCCGCGACGGTATTATTGTCGTTGACGACCAGCAGCTTGGCTTGCTGTCCGGCAATATGTTCAAACCTATGGAGCTGTCAGCTGCTGATGATGGCATTCTTCGTGACTATATCCGCATTCGTGATGTCTATCAGGAGCTGTTCCTTGCTGAGTCCGAGCAGCATGTCGAGCAGGTGGAGCTTCGTCAGCGGCTCAACCGCTATTATGATGATTTCCGTCAGCGTCATGGTGCTCTTTCTGAGCGTCGTAACGTTCGTGTTATTACTATGGATGGCTTAGGTCGTGACACCCTTTATCTGGAGAACACCGACAACGGCCAGTATGTCAAGGCAGACATTTTCGATCATCCCACCTCATTTAATGCTAATGAGCTGGACCATGTCGACAATGCCGTTGATGCCCTTTCAGCATCTCTGAACAAGAGTGGCACTGTTGATTTGGATTATATGTCTGAGATTAGCGGCCTTGATGCCGACGTCCTTTTGGAGCAGCTGAAAGACCGTGTCTTCCTGAATCCTATCTATAGAGACCATCCCGTCTATGAGGTCCGTGACAAGTTCCTTGCCGGCAATGTCGTGGAGAAGATCGACATGATTGAGCTGATGTACGGCACGGACTACCTGACTTCAGAAGACGATGCCGTCACCTATTCTTATAATGCCTTGAAGGAAGTCCGTCCGCGTGCTATTCCTTTCGAGGAGCTTGAAATGAATTTCGGTGAGCGCTGGATGCCCAAGGAATATTTTGAGCAGTTTGCGTCGAATTTCTTTGGCACTACTGTCAATATTAAGTTTGCAGCAAACCTCGATGAGTTTGTTGTCACTGTAGACTCTTCCAACGAGAAGATCAGGAGTGAATATGCTATTCATACTGAAAACGGTGATGTCTTGGACGGCACCGTGCTGATGCGTCACGCCCTGTATAATACCGTTCCTAATATTATGAAGGTGGTAGGCTATAAGCCTAATGGTGACCCTATCAAGGGTATGGACCATGAGCGCATCCAGCTTGCTGCCAGCAAGATTGATGCCATCCGTGATGCCTTCACCGTCTGGGTGAATGGTCACGATCAGGAATGGAAGCAGTCCCTTGCTGACATGTACAACAGGAAGTTCAACTGTTTTGTCCGTCCTGAGTATGACGGCTCCCACCAGACTTTCCCTGACCTTGATTTCAAGAGTCTGAAGGTTAAGAAGAATATCTCCGAGGCTTACGCCTCCCAGAAGAATGCCGTCTGGATGATTCTCCAGAATGGCGGCGGTATTTGTGACCATGAGGTCGGCACTGGCAAAACCCTCATCATGTGTATGGCCGCCCATGAGATGAAGCGCCTTGGCATGGCCCATAAGCCTATCATTATCGGCATGAAGGCCAATGTCTCTGACCTTGCCGACACCTACCAGGCAGCCTATCCTAATGCCCGTATTCTGTATGCCTCTGAAAAGGACTACAGTACCGCCAATCGTGTTGACTTCTTTAATAGAATCAAGAATAACGACTATGACTGTATCATCATGTCTCACGACCAGTTTGGCATGATTCCCCAGTCCGAGCAGGTTCAGCGTGACGTTCTTACAGAAGAGCTGTATGCTTTGGAGGAAGCTCTGAAGGTTTATGAGGAACAGGGTTATAAGGTCAGTGGACGTATGAAGTCCGGCTTGGAAAAGCGTAAGGAGAATCTGAAGGCGAAGCTCAGCGAGATCAACTACAGCCTTTCTCAGAAGCAGGATGATGTCGTCGACTTCAAGACGATGGGTATCGATCATATCTTCGTCGATGAAAGCCAGGCCTTCAAGAACCTCCCCTTTACGACCCGTGACACCCGTGTCGCCGGCCTTGGCGACCCTGAAGGCAGCAAGCGTGCCAGGAACCTGATGTATGCCATTCGCACTATCCAGCAGCGTACCGGCCGTGACCTTGGAGCCACCTTCCTTAGTGGTACCACCATCAGCAACAGCCTTACCGAGCTTTACCTTCTTTTCAAGTATCTGCGTCCTCAGGCTTTAGACAAGCAGGACATTCATAGCTTTGATGCCTGGTCTGCCGTCTTTGCCACAAAGACCCGTGACTACGAGATCAATGTTGCAGGACAGGTGGTGATGAAAGAGCGTTTCAGACGATTTATCAAGGTCCCTGAGCTGGCCGTTTTCTATAATGAAGTCACCGACTACAAGACCGCTGCCGACGTAGGTCTTGACCGTCCGAAAGCTAACTTTGAGCTTATTTCCATCCCACCTACGGAGGCCCATCAGGATATCAGCCGCCGTCTGTTGGATTTTGCTAATACCGGCAACCCCGAGTTTATCTTCCGTGATGACATCAGTGATAACGAGAAGCAGGCGAAGATGCTTATCGTCACTGATCTTGGAAAGAAAGCCAGTCTTTCTCCCAAGCTTGTCAATGAGGCCTTGTATAGCGAAGGTGATGATACCAAGATAGGCTATGCTGCTGAAAAGATCGGTGAGTATTACCACAAGTACGATGCCCAGAAGGGCACCCAGTTTGTGTTCTGTGACCTTTCTACGCCCAAGAAAGGCCAGTGGACGGCCTATCAGGAGCTGAAAGACCGCCTTGTCAACAATTATAATATTCCTGAGTCAGAGATTTATTTCATGCAGGATGCCGGCAGCGAGAAAAAGCGCGAGAAGGTCATTGAAAAGATGAACAAGGGCGAGATCCGTGTTCTCTTCGGCTCCACCACCACCCTTGGTACTGGTGTCAATGCCCAGCAGCGCTGTGTGGCCATCCATCATATGGATCTTCCTTGGCGTCCTTCAGATATGGAGCAGCGTAACGGCCGTGGTGTCCGTAAGGGCAACGATGTTGCCAAGCTCCATGCCGGCAATCAGGTGGATATCTTTATCTATGCCGTTGAGCGTAGTCTTGACAGCTATAACTTCTATCTTCTGCAGGCCAAGAGTGACTTTATCCGTCAGATGAAGACCGGTGCCCTTGGCAAACGCGACTTCGATATGGGTTCTGAGGATGAAGAGAACGGTATGAACTTCCAGGAGTATGTTGCCATCACCAGTGGTAATACCGACCTGTTGGACCGTGCGAAGCTTGAAAAGGTTGTCTTAGGCTTGGAGTCCCAGCGTAAGGCTTTTTTCAAGGAGCGCAGCTCCCAGGAGTTCAAGCTTAGCTCCCTTAAAGACAGGATTCTCAAGGATGCTCATTACCTTGACAGCTTCTACCTTGACTTCGGCTACCTCTTCATGGATAAGGCTGATGCTATCGCCTATGCCGATGATACTGCGAAGAAGCATATCCTCGAAGAGGTCAAGGAGCGTTATCTTGACTGGAAAGGCAATGGTGATGTCAATGACCTTGTCAATGAGATCAACCGTGACGGCAATGGCTTTGCCGAGCTTACCGTCACTGAGGATGTTCTTCTTCCTGGCGAGACCTTGGATTCGCTGGCCGCTAAGTTGAATGTCTCTGTTACTAATGGCTATGTCGGTGCTCTTTTGCGTCCGCATATCACCTTTAAGGATGAGTCCCTTGGCTCTTTCCTGCAGCTTCGTGCCCGTCAGGAAGTCAGCGAGGACACCGTCATCGGTCATATTGGTTTCAACCCCCGTAAGGTTGAGGTCTCTATGTCCTCCGTGTTGCAGTATAACTCTTCCACTGGTGTCAACAGTTTTGTTGGTAACAGGTTTACCGTCAAGGTTAATGAAGTCAAATATAATTGGAACGACGGCAAGGTGAACCTCCGCGAGAAGATGGAGGCAGCCATGTATATTCCTCATGCCATCGCAAGGATTCCCGACCTTATAGACACCTATGAGCGTCATCTTGTTAACGACCGCAAGCAGATTGAGGAGCTGGAGGTTATTATCCAGAAGCCTTGGCCACATGCCGAGGAGCAGGAAAAGAAGAAGGGTGAGTTGCAGGCCCTTGACCGTAAGATCCAGCAGGAGATGGACGGCCAGGAGCTTATCAAGCAAGTTGCCGACTCCAAGGAGGCAATACCTTATACTATTGAGCAGCATAGCTGGGGCCGTGAGCCTTGGGAGCTGACCTTCAAGCGCAGCGACTATCCCTATCTCTCCCGTGATGACTTCAATGAAATGGAGGAAAAGTATCACGGCTCTATCCGTTCTTGGCGTGATGATGGCATCATTAGCGGTACTTTCCGCCATCAGTTTGGTGCCGAGCAGTCTATTCTGGAGCTTTCCAAGCGTAACATGGAACACCGCGACGATGTCCAGTGGCTTGTCGAAGCCGTCAAGGATATCAACGACCTTATTGTTCCCTTTGCTTATAAGCGCCTTCGTGATATGGGATTAGACCGTTTTGGCCATCCCTATAAGGAGAGAGAGAACACCCCTGTTCAGGTGTATTCCCTTGGTCGTTATGAGGATGTTCGTCCTTTGGCACATGGTGTCAAGGAGAATATTCCTATTCCCCGTGACATTGCTGTCAAGGCCTTTGACGAAGCCATAAAGAGTCTTCCGCAAGACATTCGAGACAATGCCGTCTTGATACCTATGCCCGGACACAACGGGAACAGCTATATGTATAATATTGTCCGTCATCTTCGTGACGACTATGGTTATAATATGGCTTCAGATTTGTCCGTCTCTCGTCACCAAGAGCTTTACAACTTTAAGAAGACCCACCCCGGGGAGCCTTTGCCGGAGTTGTTTTTCTCTGTCAGCAAAGACCTTTTGGAGAAGGTGGAAGGCCGGCAGCCTATCATTCTTGATAATGTTATGGATACCGGTTATACTTTCCACGCCTCTTTGGATGCCTTTGAGGGCAGGCAGCCCATTCTTCTTGTTCTTGGTCATACTGACAATTATCAGAATAACGACTATCATATCCATGTGAATATGATAGAGAAAGGTCTTGACTACATCCGTGAGGCCACTCCTGACGGTGTCGGCTTGACAGGTATGAGCCGCGAGGAGATTGACGCTCTCTTGAAAGACTACCGTCGTAATCATAGCTGGCGTGAAGCCCAAGCCCTGCATAACATTGGTCTTGATGAGCATACTGGCTATTACTTATATGAAGTCAAAGATATTGTTGACAAATATGATGACATGGATTATGATATCCAGCGTGATCTCCTTGCGGAGATTCTTGAAAAGGGAACTGTTGAGAGTCTTTTCACAGAGGAAGAGCGTAGCCATCTTTCTGATGACGACCTTTCTTTGCTCCGCGAGAATCTTGCTTTTTACGCTGACAAGGAGGAAAAAGACTACCGTTATGACAGCGGTAGCCGCAAGACGATGCTTATCGTCTATGACGTTCTTCGTCGCAAGGTAGACCAGGCGTTAGGTATTTCTTTGGAAAACCAAGAGACCCCAAAGGAGAGCCTTTCTCCTAAGCAGGAAGAGGTGTCTAATAGCTCCACAGCTCTTTCCGATAACAATTCAGAGATTCTGGAAGATAATGTTGAAAGCACCCTTTCTGCTGTTCATCCCGACACCAAAAAAACTGTCGCTGAGCGTGCTGTCGTTACCGAGAGCCTGCAGCAGCAGAATATGGGTCTTCGTGACGATCTTATTCCTGAGAATTTCAGGAAGGGTCTTGACTTCAATGGAGGTTTCTCCACCTCTGTTGCCCGTGGTTTTATCCTGGCCCGCGGTCTTGATTGGCGTACGGGCTATAAGAAGGATGACATTCAGGATATCATTGCCAAATGGGAAGACATTGATGACCAGGAAGTCATCAGGGAAGCCACTCTCCTCGCCCGTGATGGCGTTCAGGGTATGTTTACGCATATTGAGCGTGACATGCTCAGCGAGCATGACTCTTCCCTTTTGAATGACTCTGTCTATCGTGTTAATTATCTGATGGATGAGTCCAAGGAAGGTATTGTTGCTTCTTCTGCCCGTCAGCTGTTAATTCTTCATGACACGCTGCGTCGCATGTATGCTTTTGATGCTATTCCTTTGAAGCCTTCCTTTGATGTCGAGAAGGAAGAATTTATTGGTGTTCCCGATAATATCAAGGTATATACTGACGACCCAGATAGACTGGGTTACGTGTATGGGCACCTTTATAATAATGATGAGCTGCTGACACCTTGGAATGATCAGATAGATCTTGTCTATTCCAAGAACACCAATCAGTCCTGGCTGCGTGTATGGATTGAGGACAAGCAGGCTGAGAGTCCCCAAAGAATTATCCCCGTTCTTGAGAAAGAAGGCTATGATGTTAACCTTCACGGAGAGAAAGGACATTTTGTTGACTTTGATTTCTGGAGTGAGGCTGTGGACTTTGAGAAGCATGTCCGCGAGATCGAGCAGCAGGTTCACGGTGGTCAGTCTGTCATCCTGACTGAAGAGGAGCAGCGTTATTTCGACGTTATCCGCGATATTGTTTCTTCTGATTTGTTATCTGACGATAAACTGAAGGACGTATCCAAGGCTATCTCCATGAGTATCGCCAACCACACCAGTGTTATTGACTGGGATCAGCGCGAAAGCATTGTTGCACAGCTTCGCGTTCAGCTAAAGCGCGTCTTACGTGCTGGTGGTCTGGAAGGTGATGCCGTTCCAGCTGCTGTTGACAGGATTATTTCTGCTATCCCTCGCGAGGGTGAACAGAAAGGTGAACAGAAAGCTGCTGACGTTACTGTCAAGCAGGTTGATGTGATGGGCATGATGTCTGCTCTCCGACAGAACGGAGAGGTTAGATTGAATGATTTCGCCCAGGAAGTGAAGCCTGAAGCTGACCTGTATAACGGTCTGGAAGAAAGTCAGAGAACCCTCATAGAAGATGTCATAAAGAAATATACCCTTGACAAGGGAAAAGTTGAATCGTTTCTTGGTACCGTTAAGAGTGTCAGCAGGATTGATGAGAATGAATTTATCGATCTCGTCAGTCATATAGAAGGATGGAAGGCGAGGAGTGTTGCCAAAGAGGATATCGCAAAGACTCTGAGACCTGTTATGATGTCTTTGTCTGGTGGCCGGGAGATTCACGGCTTGGATATCTATGCCGGTGAGAACACTCAGCCTGCCGTCGAGGTTTCCTTGCAGCAGGAGGAGAGTCCCATGATGAAGCAGTTCCGCGAGATCAAGGCAAAGCACCCTGATGCCCTTTTATTATTCCGTATGGGTAATTTCTATGAAACTTATGAGGAGGATGCTAACGTTGCTGCCAAAATTCTTGGCATTAAATTGTCGTG
>JAEEGL015678809.1_pt1 | contig 35125 bp, 17 predicted proteins | sample 9134231 | NCBI WGS metagenome assembly JAEEGL01 (sample SAMN16246548, study PRJNA631951) | gut metagenome | biome: gut microbiome; feature: rumen; material: fiber-attached | host: Bos | place: Iran: Karaj | collected 2018-10 | reverse complement strand
CAGAACAGAGGGCTTGTCGAACTGCTGACGGCGACGGAGTTCCTTCACAACGCCAGTCTTTTCAAACTTTCTCTTAAATTTCTTGAGAGCCTTCTCGATGTTCTCACCTTCTTTTACAGGTACGATAATCATTTTGCTTTTGTTTTTAATTTTTAATTGTTAAACTTAGTGCTTCGGGCCAGGGGCCACGAAAAGCGGGTGCAAAGGTACAACTTTTTAACCAAACTACCAAGTTTTTAGCTAACTTTTTCAATATTTGCGCATTACTTTCGCTTACTTTCGGGTTTTTCTTGCGCGAGCCAACCCTTTTTACTTAGTATTTCGACAAATGCCGTAACATCATCTGTCACCATCTCTATGGGGTAAGCTTATCACCTTAATAATATACTTTTTTTGTTATTGATTAAGAATAATGTCAATGATGCCGATGACGTCCACCACGCTGATGTCGCCGTCGCCGTTCACGTCGGCTGCCTCTCGCGAGAAGACCGTCGGCGGGTCCTGAAGGATGTAGTTGATGGTACTGATGACGTCGATCACACTGACCGAACCGTCACCGTTCACATCGCCGATCTTTGCTATTTCCAATATCTCCTTGAAATTCTTCCAGTAATTTGCAGCTTTGTACGCAGCCTTAGAACCAACAGGGACATAGAGTGTAGAATTGCTTGCATTATCAAACACGCCACTGGACGAAATCGTTACAGGCGTGGGATTTTTCACCACAACCGTAACCAAGTTTGCACAACCAGAAAATGCGCACGTTTCAATATAGGTTACACTTGCAGGTATTTCTATACTTTTCAGACTACTACACCGAAAAAATGAATATTCAGGAATTGTTGCAATGTTGCCTGACAATCTAATGTCTGTGAGATTTGTACAATCGTTAAACACAAAACGTCCAATTTTCGTCACATTGTCGGGAATTTCTATACTTACGAGACCATGGCATATAGCGAATGCATCTGCTCCTAATTCGACAACACTATTTGGAATTGATGTATTTTGACAACCTCTAATAAGAACGTTATCCGCCGTACGTATGATGGCATTACAATTGTCTCTTGAATCATATACAGTATTTTCTACATCAACAACAATGGAAGTCAGCCCTGAGCAACCACCGAAAGCATCGCTACCTATAACTGAAACGCTTTTGGGTATGATTAATTCCGTAAGGCTACTACAATATTGAAATGCCCGTTCTTCTATTTCCACAACACTTGCGGGAATCTCTATGGACATGAGACCAGTACAGCCCCGAAATGCCATTTTCCCGACAGCCAACACATTGTTAGGAATAACAAATGAAGTCAAACTACTACAATCAGAAAACGATCTGATACCGATGGACGTTATACTATTGGGAAGGCTTAACGTTGTAATGGAAGAGCATCCGTCGAATGCATAATCCGGAATCTTTGATATGCTATTAGGAATGACTACAGACTCAAGACCAGAACATCCAGAAAAAACACTATTGCCCAGAGTTGTTATACTGTTTGGAACAACCAAGGTCCTCAAGCCCGAACAACCTTCGAAAGCATTTTGCCCAATAGTTGTTATGCTGTTGGGAATATCTATTGATGATAACGCTATACAATTCTTAAAAGCATAAGACCCGATGGAGGTTACGCTATTGGGAATAAGGATGGAAGACAACTTATTACAATCTTGGAAGGCATTTTCTCTTATTGCTGTCACACTGCTTGGAACAACAACAGACGTAAGTCTTGTGCAGCCTTTGAAAGTTTCCGTTGGAATATTCCCTATTCCCGTAAAATACTGCAACTCATTGAAGGAGGTAATGTAAGCATTTCCTTTAAAAGCAGTTGACAATATATCGTTGCCAAGATAGGAAATAGTTACTGACGCTGCCTCTTGTGTATCCAGTTCCCCATCTTTATTCTTATCCCATTTGTCTACGCAAATCGATTTTACTATAGGATCAGCAAATTCGATAAAATGATGAATTTTGATATTGAAAGAGACATCATCCAATACATATCGCTTAGAATTGTCTGTCACTATAAGAATGTTACTCAATGTGGCTACACCGCCATTGCCCTCACTTGCCGCTTTCAGCGACAGATTTACAAAATCCCCACTATATCCGGAGATGGGGATAAGTGCAAACGATGTAGAAACGAGGCGATATTTGTTGTCACCAATTTTGCCGATAATCAATTCCTGATCCTCATCAGCAAAACGAGTTGTCAGCCCACAACCGTCTTTGTTGATACTGACGCCTTCTGGTAGTGTCAAATCCATCTGAAAAGACACCACATAATTTAATGCGCCCAATGAATTATTTAGCGCGATTCCAAAAGTCTTCGTTCCATTATTCAATATCCCCTGATCAGACACTTCCACTGATGCTGATTGAGAATAAGCATTCAAAACGGTTATCAGAGCCGTAACAAAAGTCAACACATATTTTTTTATCTTCATAGCTGAGTAGTAATTACTTTTTATTTAATCACAACTTTTTTCCCGTTGATAATATTCAATCCCTTTTGAGGTACTGAAATCTGTTGACCACTTATATTGAAGATATGATTCTCGTGCCCAGAAGAATCACCCTCTGCTCTTGATACACCAGTAGCCACTCTTGAGATAGTGACAGCGCCGAAAGGAACATCATAACCTTGAGGCGTTACAAAATGTATGTCGTCAACACGTATTTCATCCGTTATCAAGCCATCAACGCTTATATTAAGAAGTTCTCCTGCTGTACCAAGGAACACGCGATTAGAAATTGACAAGACTATCACGCGATACTTGCCGTCAGAGACCTTATTATATAATAATTGATGTTTTTGCTTACGTTGAGGGCTGAGTGTCATTTGCGTCACGTCCACATCTTCGGGCAACGTCAGATTAAACTGGAAAGCAGTATACTGACCATTCCCCTTTAATTCAAATGACAGATTCTGATCTGTCTTTTCGTTTAATGACAACATATCATTGGCTGTCATTTCAAGATATCGGCTATTTGCAAAGTTTGTATCACCAGCTATAAGGTTAACCAAGACAACAGCATCTGCCACGGTCACCAAATCATCATTGTTCAAATCGGCAAGATACTCATCAAAGACATCTCTTGACTTACCCACCACAAATCGGGCGACATCTACCACGTCTACTACGTCTGTCTCCCCATCCTGATTAACATCACCATCTGGGTAAGCCTTTATTATTTTGAACTCATTCCAGTAATTTGCTGTCATATAGTCATCTAAGCTACCAGTGGGGACATATAGTGTTGCATTAGTACGATTGGAGAATACATTTTCACGGATGTCGACTGGTGTCGCATTTTTCATCTTGATTACTGTCAGGTTAACGCAACCGTCAAAAGCACGCTCACCAATATCCGTATTATCGGGAACAGTCACCATAGTAAGTCCTTCTATATTTACAAAAGCGCCTATGCCAATTGTTGTTATACTATTGGGAATAACAGTATTATTTGACCCAAACATAAGCCTATTTGTGGCTGTCTCAATAATAGCATTACAACCGTCTCTGGAGTCGTAATTAGCATTATTCTCGTCCACGGTAATAGTATTAAGGCTATGACAGTCATAGAAAGCCCCCTCTCCTATGGTTATTACGTTTTGAGGAATAGCCAACATCGTAAGGCGGGAACAGCCAGCAAAAGCATTTGTTCCTATGTTTTTTAAACCATTGGGGAGGTCCAAGGCGGCAAGATTAGAACATCCTTCGAATGCTTTTGCTCCAATGCTGGTTACGGCATCAGGAATCTCCAAAGACGCAAGAGCTGAACATCCATAAAAAGTCCCTTCTTCGATACTTGTTATATTATTGGGGACATTCAAAGCGGTCAGACTTGAGCATCCATAAAAAACATTTGCTCCGATAGTTGTTACGCTATTGGGTATATCCAAGGTAGTCAGAGAAGAACAGCCAGAGAATGCGCCGTCATCAATTACAGATACACTGTTAGGAATGTTTAATGTTGTTAGACCCAAACAATTGCTGAAAGCATGCGAACCAATAGTTTCAACATTTTGAGGTATGATACTATTAACACAGCCAAGAATTAGTTTGTTTTCTGAAGACCGAATGATTGCGTTGCAATTTTTTCTTGAATCGTAGTACGCGTTGTTTTTGTCAACAACGATGAAAGTCAAGCCTTCACAGTTTGTAAATGCGCCTTCTTCGATTTCAGTTACACTACTGGGGATATACAGAGAAGTTAAGGCATTACAAGCATTGAACTCTTGACTTCCTATTGTTGTAAGCCCTGTAAAATATTGCAACTCGTCGAAAGATGTAATATCTGCATTTTCACTAAAGGCTCCATCTAAACTGCTAACAGCTGCAGCCTCATCTGTGTCAAGTTCTCCATCCCCGTTCGAATCCCAGTTTGCCAGACAAATCTCTTTGACCTTAGAGTCGTCAAAAATTATACTTTTAACTTTGTCGGTAATAGATATTTGAGATTTTGTCTCAGCAAGGAATTGTGTATTATATGCTGATGTTGCCAAAGTAACATCTTCTAAACTGACATCGTAGTCCCCCTCAGAGATACCAGGTGCTGTAGCGACCTTGATGTTCATCAGGGTACAGTCATCTGAATTGATGGGATCTCCGTTCAAGGAAAACATCACAAACAAGTAACTATTATCCTCTTCAGGATCTTTATGACACATTACGGTCATGTTTTCTGTCTTGTCTGTTGGGGAAACAGATAGATTGCCGTTTTCTTCAACAACAGACATATTTTCCGGTAAAGCCAACTTAAATGTCAACCCACTGATCTCTTCTCTATGATTTAAAATGATGGGTATACTAACCTGTGAACCACTATGCGTTACGACTTCACCTGCAGAAAGCGGATCAGCAGCAACTATTACAGAAGAGAACTTTTTCCAAACATCTATCGATTCATAGATAGCTTTCGTACCTTTAGGTACATACAAGACGGCATCCTCGGATATACCATTAAAATTGCCATCGTCAATGAATATTTCATTCGGGTCCTGCCATCCTACATAAACGGATTTCAATGAAGTACATCCCTCAAATGCATCCCAAATACTGACCACACTCTTTGGAATGGATACGCTTGTCATTCCTGTAGACTCGCTAAAAGCTGAAGCCTCAATACCTGTCACTTTAAACGATGTGCTACTATATTCTATAGCATCAGGGATCGTCACCTCGCCAGCAATACTGTTGGATACACTGCGAAGGGTGATTTCATTGGGGGAAAGACGTGTAATTGTAAAAGCGGCTTTCACTTTTCCGCCATTGCTATCAATATAAACATCCATAATGTCTCCTAAAGTAGGAACCGCTTCCACCACACTACTGAACCCCAAACCAGTATACTTTGATTTCCTGCCAAACGGAACATAAATGATCGCATCAGATGATATATAGCTGAAAACGGAGGAACCAAAACTGATATCGTTTCTTGACTTCACAGTTACGCTTTTCAAGTTGCCACAGCCTCGGTAAGTATAATCTTCAACCTTGCTGACATTTATGCCGAATACCAAAGTCGTGAGAGTCCCTGTGTTTTGGAAAGGAGGAACTGAACTGCATACAATGTTTCTACCGACATAAGCTTCTTCTAAATAATAAGAAGCGTAAAGAGAGAATATCCCATAGTTCGCACTGATTAATCCGAAAGTACTGGGAGCTTTAGATGCACAATAGCCTACAGATAAGTCCTCTGTACCATCCTCCAAGACAAGTTTCTTGAAAGCGCAATCAGTAAAGGCATCGTCATATATATTAGTCACACTTGCAGGAATCGTCAGCGTCTCTATACTGCTGCATCCCTGAAAAGCAAACTTACCTATACTCTTGACAGAATTGGGTAAAGATATATTTGCAAGGTTACCGCATCCCTTAAATGCATTAGCACTAATATATTGCACACCGTTCCCCATTCTGACTTCTGAAAGAGCTGTACAGTTCTCAAATCCTTTTACACTACTTACCCCTCCAGGAATGTCGACAGATTGTAGCCCTGTACATCCTTTAAATGCATCGTTACCGATATAGGTAAGGCTTGCTGGCAAATTAAAAGATGTTAGTGAAGAGCAGCCTTGGAAAGCTGTCGCATTGATAGTCTCTATACAATCAGGCAGGATTATCTGGGTTATACCGCTATAATTATTAAAGGCATTTTTTCCAATGCCACAAACATTATATGTTCTATCACCTAATGTTACTGTTGAGGGGATGGTGACTGTTCCTTGCACTTGAGAGGAATATTCTTTCAGACCTTTGCTATCAGGTTCACGTATATTAGATTGGCTTCTTGACCCCACATATACGGTATTACTTCCCATAATGGAGTAAGTGACGGTATACCCCTCTACCGTAGTACCGGTAAAAGACTCATATGCTGAGGCATGTATGGATACCAATAATCCTATAAGAAAAATCTTAACCTTCTTCATAACACATCTGTTTTCATTGTTCAATGAATAATTGTATGCTAAGCTCATCTCGACAGTTTTTCTTTTATTATCAAGATGATATCAGTAATATTGATTACACCATCATCATTCATATCTGCTGCATATTTATAAAATGTTGATGGGTTATTCTTTATGATTTTATTGGCTACTGTTATCACGTCATCATCATTTAACACATGATCCCCATTTACATCACCCCAAATAAAGTCTTCCGTTCCAAAGACGACATATAGATTGACATCTTCTTCAGGTTCCTCTATAAACAGCTCTCCATTCTCAAGGTCTGTTAGAACATCTTTTCCATTCATTATCGCCTTAACAACGTCATAGCCCTCTTCCGGATTTAATGTAACAGAAATATCTCTATAAGGGGGAAAGTACAGCTGGGTAGAATTGTCCGATACGCTTACCTCGTCACAGATGACCTTGCCTCCGTTGCTAACCCTGATTGTCATAACACCTCTCTCCTTTAGGTTCTGGAAATTCCATCCTGCATTTGCGTATTTTTGTGACAGACCTATAGGAACATATAGGTAGCCATTCTCGTTAATGGTGCCAGGATCCGAAACCGTTATAGGCTCTTTCCAGTGTGTCACTATCAATGTGACACCTGTGCAATTATTAAAGGCACCACTGCCTATACTGACAACACTTGCCGGGAAATCTAATTTCTCCAAGGAAGTGCATCTTCCAAATGCTCCTTTTTCTATAACACGAAGATTCTCTGGCAAATTTAACTCAGAGAGACTCGTGCAATTAAGCAACGCATTTCGCCCAATAGTTGCTAATGAAGCAGGGAGGCCTATTTTCGACAGACTCGTACAATTTTCAAATGAGCTTGAGCCGATGGACTCCACTCTTGATGGCAAATCAATTTCTTGTATATGATGACAGTCGGCAAAAGCCGAATCACGTATCACTTTTAACTTTGCCGGCAGATTAACTGTAGAAAGATTGGCACATCCTTTAAACGCACATTCCGGAATCTCGGTTATAATATTAGGTAATTGTACTGAGTGAATAGTTGGACATTCATAGAAAATGTGGTTTCTTAGCGAAATGACATCTCCGGGAATAACAATGTTCTTGGCCTCTTCTCCGTTGATGTACAGACAATATGCCTTGACAGGATGGGTAAATGGTAATGCGCACCAAGTTCGAATGTCATCAACAAATATTTCTTTCACATCGGAAGAAAAGGTTCCAATTTTCAGAAGGGCTCCATTGAAAGTAAATCTTTCAACACTCTTGCTAAAGACATTATTCCCTATATCCTGACCGCCGCCATCAAAAATAACGCGTTTGAGCGAAGAAGTCATAAATGCACTATCCTCAACCAGTACGTCGGCCGGAATGCACATTTCCTCTATGTCTGTTGCCGCGAATGATTTATTACCGATTTTCGACCCTTCTTTCAAAACAACTTCCTTCAGGAATGAACATTCAGCAAAAGCTTCATCTTTCACTTCGATGGAGCTATTACAAACAAACCTTTCTATACTAGTACCATAAAATGCTCGCTTGCCTACTGATTTGCAGCTCACAGGCAGATTCAGTGACCCACCAAGGGCTCCACCAATACAGTTACATCCCACAAAAGCGCTATCTCCGATATTCTGCAAGACATTCGGAAGAGTTATCTTGTTTAGCCGTTTTATACTTTGTAAGAAACCTTTCGGAAACTCTTCCATCTGTAACTCTGACAAATCTATATCATAGAGACAGGGCATATTTGCAATCGTAGCGATGTCATCTTGATTGAGGCTTCCCTTTAGTTTTAATCTGTAAACGTCAGCAAGTTGATAATCTTGAGCCAGAATACGACTATAAAGACTACCTGCTTTTCTCACATTGATGGTTAATATTTCCTCACCAGGGTCAACAATATTTGATGCAAAATGGTTTTCCCGGTATATTTTTCCTGTACCAGACGGAACATAGACAACAGCATCCCCAAATCCCCCTCCTGATGGGGGGACTACTGGCTTGCAATTGACGAATCTCAGCATATCGCCAAAAGAACCGTTTATGCTCTCCATGGATGCGGGGATTGTTAATTTGACAATTTTTGCATCAGGAATAGAGCACATAACTTTTAAACCCTCGGAGAGAGAGAGTGTATCTATTTTGTTGTTTTTGAAAGGAGTATCACCATAATCTGTTACTGTACTTGGAATAGTCAATGATGTCAGCACATTATCGCTGAAAGCGTTTTTGCCTATTGTCTTAATTCCCTCATGGAGAATTATCTCAGACAAGCAGTTTTCTCTGAACGCATTCTCGCCAATATATTCGACGCTATGAGGCAGCTCGATTCTTCTGGGAGTAATGTACCGAAGGACATTCCAATAAAAGGCATCTTTCCCTATTCTCTTTAAGCCTTCCGAAAATTTCAGATCACAGTTTTTTAAACTGACATTATAAAAAAGAGAGTCTGCTATTTCTGTTAACGTTTCACCAAACTCGAGTTTTTTGTAACTCGCTGTAGAATTGTAATAATACCCACCTCCATAGTTCATATAACTTATGCTGGCTTCGAATGGCGATAGAGGCTTATTGCTACTTGTACGGGGGTAGACAATATTTCTTCCCAAATAAAGAGTGTCGATTGAACAGTCTGCAAATAATGCCCGCTTGGATTCTTTTGGGTTTGATCGTCCGTCATTAAGGCCTAAACTATAGCAATATCCCACACTTAATGGATCTGTTCCGTTTTCAATGGTCACCTTATGTAAATTCGGGCACCACGTAAAAGCATCGTTGTCTATTGACAAACATTTTCCCGGAATATTAATCTCTTTTAGATTCTCACAGTCACTAAAAGCTTGATAGCCAATCGAGAGTACATTTTCAGGAAGTTCAAATTTTTCAATTATCTTACAATACCAAAATGTTCCATCTTTGATAGCCGTAACTTGATGAGGAATATTGAAGGATTTCAAATATATACACCAGCTAAAAGCATATTCTCCTATCTCACGAATGGTTTCGGGAAGTTTTATCGTCTCAATATTATGTATTCTTGGACTTTTGTAAAAAGCCTTTCTTGCAACTGCAGTAACTGTATATGTTTCATTGCTAATGTCCACGTCATCCCAATAATAATGAAACGCGTCATTTTCATCAAAATACCCACGAAAAGACATAGCTGTGCCTGTACAGGTAATTGTACTTGGTATGTCTAACTCTTTCATAACCCCCTGATAGTTATAAAAAGCATTACATCGATCCTCATTTTCTTGATAAATCTCATTACCAATTGTTGCCTCTTTCGTTTCCGTGTCAATTGTAAAAAGTATATGCAAGTCTGGATGTGGATAGAGCAGTTTTTCCGCATATACAGATATGCAAACAAAGGATGAAAATAATACGAGTAATAATCGACGATTCTTTCCCATAATGTCGTTTAATAAAATATTGACAGTCCGTTTTTTGGAAGTCCGGACGGCCATACCGTCCGGACTTCTTTTATCATTCAGTGTAAAACACTATTTCACCACAAGTCATCTTCATCGTCACGATCAGCAGGATCTAACGAGCCGCTATCGTCCACACCACCGTAGCCGATACCTTTGTCGCCGCCGCTGATGGTCAGCAGCTGTTCCGTAATATTCATCTCCATTACCTCCGTCACGGGAGTCATATATGTTTTTTTCATTGCGCGTTCCTCCTTTCTTTATTTAACGATGACTTTCTTGCCATTCTTGATATACAGCCCCTTAGCTGGGCTCTTTATGCGCTGGCCACTGAGGCTGAAAACCTCACCATTCCCTATTTCTCTTTCCACTTGAACAGCATCCACGCCCGTGACATCGCCAAACGACATCATAATACGAGATGAAGCTTCGGTGACAGCGATGACGTTATCATCCTTGTCGACAAACCAGAAAGTTGCACGGAAACCCTTAATCTGTGTCAGACCAGTGGAGTACCAGAATTCATTATTGGCAATAAACAGGTCTTTATCGTCTGTCGTCTTGGCTTGGTATGTACCATACATGTGACCATAATATGTTTTCTTCGACTTACCAGAGCCAACGGAATAGTCAGCAGAAGACTCTATGTCCACACCGGGATCAACCACCACATTATTGACGGTAAATGAACTGATGTTGCTGCTTACCTTAATAATATACGGATGGTTCTTCTCTATCTCCGTCACATCTGTAAAGCCGATTGTAATCTTCTCAACATTGGGGGCTGTTCCCTCAAAACTCCAGCTGGTGAAGTCGGCCAGCTCCACGTCATCTCCAAAGGCTTCCTTCACCTGATTCTCGTCCATGTCGAACGGCAGGCAGATGGTTGACCACTCACCGGCCTTGATGGTACGGTTCACCGTCACGTTGACAGCACCTGCCGATGCCGTTGGTGCCGTTGTCGATGTCTCGTCGAGCGTCACAGTGGCCAAAGGTTCTGCAATGGTCACCGTAAACGAGATGTCTTCCAAGTTCGTCTTGGCACTGCCGCTGGTGCCAAGCTCAATGTTCGACAGTTTGGCGTTATAGACCGTTCCAACCTCTGCCGCCTCGTCAGCGTTTAGTACGATGGTCATCAGCTTGCCTGACGTAGGCAGCGCCGTACTCGACATCGACGTGAAGACGAAGCGGTACTTTGGCAACAACTGCTCCTGGGCGTTCTTTAGCTGTGAGCTGCTGATAGAGTGGTCTGTGCCCGTGAAGCCGAAGGCTGCCACAGGTTTTCCATTAGCCATCGTCGGCGTCACCTTGCCGTCGTCCGGCAGTTCAACGTCCCACTGACCGCCAACAAACTCTGTCGAGAAACTGCATACAATCTCCATCGTAGCCTGTCCGCCCTTCGGAATGGTCACGTTTGCCACCGACAACGTATTGTCGGCGGCGGCCTTGCCGATGGCTAACAGCCACATGCAAAGACCAAACAAAATAGTTTTTTTCATTTTTTTGTGTTATTAATTATTTTATGTTATTGATTAAGAATAATGTCAATGATACCGATGACGTCCACCACGCTGATGTCGCCGTCGCCGTTCACGTCGGCTGCCTTACGCGAGAAGACCGTCGGCGCATCCTGTAGAATGTAGTTGATGGTGCTGATGACATCAATCACACTGACCGAACCGTCGTGATTAACGTCGCCCACTACCAACTCCGTTGCCGTATAGGCAGCCTGCTGGGTGGCTTCGCCGGCATTCTTATTCTCCAGTTCGGCCGTTCCAAGCTTCACGTTCTTCACCGTCATCTTGTGTTGACCGAGTGCCTGACCTTCTGCTGGTGTCAGTCTCAGCGTCAGCAGTTCACCGTCACCTGGGGCTATCTCGCCGTCCATCAGGTAGGCCACTACGCGCAGTGTCGTCTCGTCTACGCGGTTCGTGCTGACGTTCAGTCCATGACCCCGCTCTGTTTTGCGGATGTCAGCCGCGTTGATGGTGTACTCCTCCGTAGCGGTGATGTCAAACTGGAATCCGCGGATAGCATCATAGTTCGACAGACCGACATGCACCAGCACGTCGTCGTTCTGGTAGCTGTCATCGGCCGTCACCGTCAGGAAGTTCGGCGCATAGATGTTGCCGCTGACGCTGACGCTCTTCATCCTCAGATCGGGGTCGTTCGAGTAGATATTCATCGTCGTGGCGAAGTCGCCCTCCGTCTTGTCTGTCCGTGTGATGGTCAGCGTCTTGTTCTCCCAACTCCCAATCTCTATCGGCAGCTCGTCGCTGATGGCGTAGCCCTCGTCAGCAAAGGCAATACGCGAGATAGTCAGCGGAGCATTACCATAGTTTTGGATGGTGTAGGTTTGCGTCACGTCCCCCGTTACGGGTACTCGTCCGAAGGCTAACGAACTATTGGCATTCAGTTGCGGACTCTGGATGCTCACCTGTCCGCCATACTTTGCCGACAGCACGTCCGTCGACACACCGTCGAGCACAGCCGTCAGCTGTGCCACAGTAGGTGTCAGCGTCACGCCGTAGCGGCCCACTAACTTCACGCGGAACGAGCCTAACACGCCGTCATCGCCCTTGAACGGTTGTCCAGTCGGAGAATAGACCAGGATAGTCAGGGTGTTACCCTGTAGTGTTGCTCCACCAGTATGGTCTGTCCATCGGCTCTCCCCTCCTTGGGAGGGGTCGGGGGAGGCCCCAAAGCTGCCAGCTACGTATTCCAACGCCGACGGCATGGTGAACTCTGTCTGGAAGCCGATGATCGGGTCCATGTTGTTCATCGTCAGCACCACCTCTACCTCCGTGTCGCTCACGCCACTGACGTTCTGCACGTGCAGCTCGTTCACGGCAAACGGCTGTGCCGCTATCTGGATGGTGTTCAGCTTCGAGATGCTGTTACACGTCACCTTCATGTTCTCAGCTATTGATCCACGCTCCGTTGGGGCGTAGGTCACATTGATGGGAGCCGAACTGCCTGCCGCCACCGTGAAGGGCAGCGTTGTTGTCGAGCTGAAGGTGGTTGCGTCGCTGAAGGTCAGTGCCGTCACCTCCAAGGGCTCGTTGCCGACGTTGGTCACCGTCACTGTCCGCTGGTATGTACTGCGGATGGGCACTGCGGCGTAGTCAACGCTCATCGTGCTGTATTGCGCCTTGGCGCAGCGAATCGATACAGTTCCTGCCTGACTTGTTGCCTCTACGGTCCCATTGCTGCCCGTCAGCGTCAGTGTTGATGGCGTCAGCGCGATGTTTTTCGGCTGACTGCCCATCTTCAGCTTCAGCGTGAACAGCTCACCCTCGCCTGCAGCAATCACTGCCATCTGCGTAGAGTAGACCATCACCGTCAGCACACCGTTATTCGCACTGGCCGACGCATCATGGTTAGCCAGTCGCGCCGACTTCGTAAGCGAGCCGCTGACTAACGTCAGCTCTTCGTCCAACGGGATGCTCAGCTGCATAGCCGTAACGGCGTCGGTGTTTGCCAGTGCAAAGCTCACCGTCACCTCCTCGTCAGGTGCTCCATTGCCACCCGTTATTGTCAGCACATTGTCCGCCCTTGCTCCCATACCGAAGCACAGGAGCAGGACAGCCAATGTATATATAAATCGTTTCATTCGCGTAATTCGTTAAATTCGTGGTTTACTTAATAACCTTTTCGCCGTTGATAATATACACACCCTTAGGTAATGTACCATTTGACGATTTACTATTTACGATTTTCTGTCCGCTCAGGTTCCAGACACCCTTGGAGTTAATGACCTTCGAGCCCATAGCATCCTTGATGGCTGTAGCATCGCCGGGAACTGCCAGTACGCTATTGCCCTGTGTGTCAGACAGACGCAGAGACGTGATGTCAGCATTGCCGATGGTCATGATGGCATGCTTGCCCGGCATCAGCACCTTCGAGCCGAAGCTGTAAGCCAGCAACCTGTAGTCATTCTCCGTCAGCCACGTCGAAGCAATCTCGAATCCCTTCATGTCAGCGGCAGCAGCCAAATTCTCATTACTCATCTTTCCATTCTCATTTAGAGACAGCTGAGCTTGCACACCTGCAAGCGTCACAGGTGTCTCGATATAGAGCATGCCGTCCTCAACGGTATATACAGCCTGCGCCATACTTTCAATGCTGAAGCGCGAGCCTGAGGGCTGATTCAGAATCAGCTGGATGATACCAATAACGTCGAGCACGTCAACGTTCTGGTCTGTATTCACGTCGGCCGCCTCGAAAATAAACGGCTTCGGGTTCTCACCCAGGATGTAGTTCACCGTCGAGATGACGTCGCCTACCTTCACATCGCCGCTACCGTCGGCATCGCCCGTAACAGATGTCAGAGGCGTGGCTGCCACCACGTTCGACACGTCGTACTCCTGCAGGTCGGTAGACAAGACCTTATAATAATAGCCATAAGTTTCACCTGGCGTCACATCATAATCGGTATACTCTGTGGTTGTTATATCCAGGATTTCCTGATTTAGGCGAACGGTGTCGGCCACCATAATGATTCGTTCTTCATGATAACCGTCATCGTACCACCCCGCAGGCAAAAACTTCTCATATTCCTCGCCATAGCGATAGACGTTAAAGCCCATCGCATCGTCAAAATCGTTGTTCTCGTTGTTCCACGTCAGTCTGACCTTACCCATACCTGCCTCAGCTGCAAAGCCTGTAGCCATACTTCCCGCAGCATCGAGAATGACGTTAAAGCGCGTCTTTTCGTACGGGATTTCGAAGAACTCATCGTCCTCGGCGCCACGCACATAGATGCGGTTTGTGCCGTCGCTGTTCGTTTTTCCCGTCACGGTACAGTAGGCCGTATAGATGGTACCCTCTTCGTTCCATCCGAAGTCCTCACCTTCTTCCTCCACAACATTTTGCGTAAACGGGTCACGAACACCAAAAGAGATTTCCGGCGCCACAGCTTTATTCATCGAGCGATTGAAATATACCTCGAACTTATGCTTGCCTACGCCAAGTGGTGCCAGATCCTCGTACTCGTCTTGTGCATCTTTACCATTAACGCAGACTTTCCAGACAATACCATGGGCATCTGCAACGGGGCGAGTTAACATGTTGCTTAAATCAACCGCTCCATAAGTATACGGGGCATTGCCTATTTCAAAAATTAGAGGACGAATCTGGTCTTCTCTACCACTACCGAAATATGATGGCCTCAATGTCTTCTCCACTATAGGAGTAGACGATGCAGAACCAAACATATATTTTTCCCCTTGATATTTTCCACCTCCTGTCCATTTCATTAAATTGTTAAAAAAATTGCATGTTAACAAATGCCTAATACTAAAGTTATTATAATTACCGCTTTCGAATATGGAGATTTCTCCCAGATCACTATTTACAATATTTGAATTCCTGAATGAATGTCCACCACAATAAAGAGGGGATTGGGACTTAATTGAGAAATTACTACGGTTTGCACACAAACGTTCCATGACAGTATAAGATGGTTGTTCTGCTGGACTTATAATACAATTATCCATATATGGCTGTCTTTTCCATCCAGAGCGTCCAAAAAAATCTTCAATTATGCAATATGAAAGGGTGTCAATAGGATTGGCATAAACACACCATGTTGGGATACCAAAGTAAACATAAAAGTAATCTTCTCCTTCATTCTTATCTAAATTACAATACGTTCTGTAATCATTTAGCATTTGTAACACTGAAGGAGTTAGCCAATTAGGGTCTTTTAAAAAATCATCTTTACCTGATATGTCAACATAAGCTACATTTTCAAACTCATCCGTATAATTGCCCAAATTTAGGTATTGATTACCTGGATTTGTAGTCATATCATCTAAATAGATATATTTTGTAAATGAGTCAAATCTATTTGGAGTTTGTTCAGTAGGAAGCACTGTAAACAACGTTGAGTCCGAATTCGTATAGAGCCAATTGTGTGTCACTTTTTCACCAGAAGGTTCATGTGTAGTAATATCAATCCATCTAGCGCCATTATATCCTGTAAAGACTATTGGTTTCCCTGGGATGCCTTTTGCCTTAAGTTTACCATATGAAGCTAATCCCGTGCCTTCATCAAACTCCAATCGCGTACCAGGTTCGATTGTCAATGTCACGCCCTCTGGTATAGCGATATTGTCTGTAACATGATACACATGGTCAGCAGTAAGTGTACGATCTGTGTCGATGATACCACTAATCTTAACCATATTATTGACAACAAAAACAAAGTCCTTTTCATATGCTTCATTAAGGTCATCACAGGTGGCAACGAGTTTCAAGCGCACATGGCGGCCATCGACGATACCACTCGGCACTCTCACTTGTAAGGGATTCAAACTGACGCCCTTGGCATAGGAAGTCAGGTTCACACCAAAGTCAACAGTTTCGGAGAGAATCTGCACAACATCGGGATCTTCGTTATCGCCAACCTCCAAATGAATATGAATATTATTGGCTGGACCATGGGTGGTGCGGAGTACGGGATAGATATTGACGGTCTCACCTGCATCAATCTCTCCATCGCCATTATAGTCTTCCTCTGTCTCGTCTGCTAACTCTTTGCGGTCTTTGTACTGTACCTTAACAAGTTCCAAATCTGCGGGTTGTGAAGAAAGATTACAAGCTTCTGCAATATCGTCAGTATGCGTCAAGTCGCCCCACAGCATTTCTTGAGTATCGTACTGCTTCACCATCCTTAGGGCAGAAATGGCACCCGCTACTAACGGAGCTGACATTGATGTACCTTGCAGCGCTTTGTACTTACCACCTGGAATAGTACTAAGTATATTTGTTCCAGGCGCCTTCAACTCATAGTTAAAACCATCAGGGTCATTGAGTGTTGCAGAGGGAGAATAGTTGGGACCGTCACAATCGAAATTGGTAAAACCTGCACAATAGCCTCCTTCTGTTGTAGCCATTACACCTAACACAAAAGAATAGGCGGCAGGGAAACAGGGTGCTGGGCAAGGAAGTTTACCACACTCCTTACTGATAGGCTTACTATCATTACCTGCAGATGCAACAATGACTGCCGAGTAGTAGGCATTTTCCAATGCCTGGCGTAGGGCATGGCTGTTGGTATAACTACCCAACGACATATTGATGACCGTAGCTCCATTGGCTACGGCATAGTTGATACCTTGGATAATCGTTGCCACATCACCTGTACCGTCGCTCTGCATAACGGTGACAGGCATGATATATGCCAGCGGGTTAGCTCCGACTATACCTATGCCGTTGTTGGCTGCGGCAGCAATGCCGGCCACATGGGTACCATGCATATTATTGTCGCGCACGTTAGGTGAATTGTTCACGAAGTCCCAACCGTGAACGTCGCCCGCGAAGCCGTTGCCGTCGTTGTCGTAGCCCTTTTCGCCCTCAGCCTCGGCCATATTAGTCCAAATGTTATCCACCAAGTCAGGATGGGTGGTGTCGACACCTGTATCAAGGATAGCGATGACTGGACGTGCCGCATTTAGAATGGGCTTGTTCCACAACTCCTTAACACCATAGGCATCGAGATACCACTGTTCACCAACTGAAGGGTTACTACTATAACTGTCTGCTATATGGTCATCAACCATGATAAACATCTTGTAGTTTGGTTCGGCAAATTCCACCTCGTCGAGTTCATTCAGGTTCTCCACCAACCGCATAGTCTCATGAACTTTGTCTGCCGACACTGTCACCTTGTAAAGCTGTGTCAAGTCACGCTCTACAATGGTCTCACCATTATAGGCCTTGGCCCTGCGCGGTCTGCCCGTTACCTTAGACATCGGAAGCAACTGCTCCATGTCTTGAACTCCGTATTGGTTGAACACCTGTGTCACTCGGTCTACACTCGTCGAACGGAACATTCCACGAGAGGCGTTCACCTGTACACGGTCGGCATCCTTGAACTTCACCAGCACCTGTCCTGGCACACATTCATACTTCGACTGGTTGGCGTTCAGCTTCACCACGCCATCCTCATTGTCGTCATTCACGACTTGTGCGGCCATTGGCAGAGCCATTACACCCAGCAACAGCCCGATTCCGATTGTCAAAAGATTATTCCTTTTCATGAGATAATAGGTATTTATAGTTATACTTCAAGCAACTACGTATGCCTATAAACACCTCGGATTCGGCAATTAATCTATACTCTTAGGTTCCCGCAGATATACAAAAAAGGCGCAGGTGTCTGTTCTTCTGCCCATCCTGGGTCAACTGGCCTTCGCATTGCCCTTCCCACACAGGATAGACAACGCCAGTTAGCCCACGCCAGCACGAACTATATAATAAAACACATATAGATACGCACCACGTAGACGCCTCGTTGTCATCTGCCTGCTGTGGGAATCGAGGTTGCGAAGTTCGTTGACCACAACGACAGACGTCCGAAAACGTCTTTCTCATATATAAGACCGCCCGCTGCCCATCACTGAACTAACAAGCGATGGTGCAAAGATAAGGATTATTTTTGAAAGTTCCAAGAAAATGGAGAAAAAGTTTTCGCGCGCAGAGATAGGAATCTTGCCATAGAACAAAGCTATTGCTTATTCAAAATGATGTCGATGATGCTGATGACATCAATGACGCTAATCTCACCATCACCATTCACATCGGCAGCTTTCTTGTTAAACACCTCCGGCGGCTCCTGAAGAATATAGTTGATGGTACTGATGACATCGATCACACTGACATTCCCATCGCCATTGGCATCGCCTTTCAACACTGTATCCTTGAAGATCTCCAGTTGAGCATCAGTGAGATACTCAAAGGAATAATATACCCAGTAGAAGTCGCCGGTAAAAAACTCGTTATCATCGTTGTAGAACAATTTGAAGACGGTTTCGCCTTGTCCCCACCATATCCCGCCAACTAACAGACTTTCACCTGTCGTCAGGTTATTAAGCTGTATTTGGTCATTACCAACCCTTACAGACAGGATCTGAGGTTCCTCAGAGTTAAGACACAATGCGCGTCCGCTTTCATAGGACTGTCCTGTGTGTAAAAAGGATGTGTTATGATCACCAATGCGCCACATATAGTTATAGCCACTACTACGATTACTGATAAAGTCAGAGGTGTTGTTCGTGTTCATGCGTGGTGCGACCTTCGCGACCATAGTAATGCTAGGCGGGGTGTGGAAATATGAGCCTGACTCGACAGCTCCTTTCTCCCAACGGTTAATATATCCCTCACAGCGGTTGTTCATACGTAAAAACATATTATCAATATAATTAGGAATGTTCTCCGATAGCTGAAGGGCGTAGTTTTCCAGATTAGCTCCTGGGTGATTAGGTATGCTATTTGTTGTTGCATCAAAATCTGACGCATCGTAACAGAACTCAAAAGGAACGTCAGGCAATACTATTCCATTATAGTCTGAGGTCACCGTAACCTCACACGTCATATAAATAGCTTTATTACTCTCTGCTGTTGCAGTAATAATTGCAGAACCTGTTGACAAACCGCGTACCATACCACTGGATGATACACTTGCCACTGTGACATCACTTGATGTCCAGATGATATTTTTATTCTGAGCACCATTATTGACGGTAGCAACTAATCGTATCCTCTCGCCACCTTTCAATATTACAGCTGTCTGGGAGAGTGTGAGACTGGTCACGGGTCCCGTAGGCAGGGATGGATTAAGGCCACCGCCACTGCCGTTCCCCCATTCTGTCGAGGTGCTGTCGGCCAATTCTATGTCATTTTGAGCAAAAGTTGTCGTTGCCAACAATTGAAAAACAAGGAATGACACACTAAATAACAATCGTTTCATCTTTTTCAATGATTAAAGATTAATTGCCACCGAGGGTACCTCCGAAGTCCTCGCCGATAATATCCCATCCGGCAATGCCAACGTCGAAGCCACTCTTAGTTTTCTTCAGTCTGACAGTGATGTTATACTGCCGTCCAGCCTCCAGTCTGTAGGAATTCTGCAGTGTGTAGACATTACCTTTCCAATTAACCTGAATGAGATTGGAGAACGGCACAATTTGAGGTAACAGTACTGCCTTATACGTGAGTTCTCCATTAGACAGCAGTTTTACATCGTTGGCGGTACCACTGACTTCTACAGTTCCCGTAGACAGGTCAATAGTGCCACAGGTCTTGCTACCACCAAAGATGACAGAGACATCGTTCGCCTGCAACTCGTTGTCGTCAAACCCAGCATCTGCCGTTACAGTTACCGTCAGTTGGCATAGGATGTGCTTCAATGTCAGGTTGAAGTCTCCAGCGTTAGGCGACTGCCCCTCGACCTTGCCCCAGAGAAAGTCGCTCTGAGCAAAGGCTGCAGCTGTTCCCTGGTCGGTCTGGATACTGAAAGTCAACTGATGTGCATCATCCACTGTGGCTTGGTAGGGGGCATAGCCATAAAAGTCGGCCTTCGTCTCAGAATCATTCCAATAAATGGGTGTACTGGTAGTCCATCCGCTGTTCGTCCATGTCAGCAGATGGTTATTCACGTAGTTGTTGGTACCCAACAGCACATCAGGCAAGCCATTAACATAGTTCACCATATATAATCCAGCCTGCAACGACTCACCTTGGCCTGGTTCATCCGTACGTGTCAGGATATTAACTTCCTGCCGGTTGTCGGTAGGTGGCTGTGGCTCGTCAACGGCAGAGTCGTCACTACCGCATGCTGCGAACGCCAAAACAAATGTGTAAAAGTAATATCTTGCGTATTTCATTCCGTACAATTTATTATTTTCGTGGCTAAAACTACCAGTTCACAATCTCAGCACCAATGTCAATCATCGTCTGTTCCGGATTCTTCTCAAGCGTCACAGTGATGGTGTGGCGCATACCTGGTTTCAGGGAAATCTTTCCTTCCATCAGATAGCTAATACCGCCGGTAATAACCTCCACTAACGGTCTGCGTGTTGTGATGTTCTGAGGAACTACGATAGCGGTGTACTCCGTAGCCGACTTCTGCATGGCTTTGATACTGCCTGTACCAGAGTAGTCATCCTTACCGGCGTCACCTGTCGACAGGTCAATGGTAGCCTTTGTTACAGTACTGTGGATGTAAACCTCCGTGTCATCGGAGATGTCGCCGGTATAGAATTCGCCTTTCTGCAACTGAACTACTACACACGACATTTTGTGGGCAAACGTCATCGACACGGCGTCTTCGGATGCAGTTACTCCCTTCTTGCCAGCCCACAGGAAGTCGCTCTTAGTAAAACCTTCCACAGTGCTCTGGTCTGCCTGAAGTTCGAACGCGTAGTTTTCGACATCGTTCACAGTCTTTGTATAAGGATAGTAGGCATAGATGTCGTGCTGACCATTATTCCAATAGACGTGACGCTTCGAAGTCCACGACGTACCGTTGTAGGTGAACTGTTCGTTGTTCACCTCGTTACCACCAATCTGAAGAGCCTGGTCAGCCTCTGTAATGTAGACACCGATCTCGTCGGAATTCTCGAATGCCGTTTCCGTGGCACGGGTGGTGTTAGGGTGAACGAACTGCAGCTGAATCTCGCCCTTTTCGGGCACATAGGACTGCTGCTCCTCTGTCTCGTCACTGCCGCAGGCTGCCATCATCAGTGCCCCTACAGCTATCATCCAAATCTTTTTCATATTCATATTGCTTTTTATTTCTTCACTTTTCACTATTCTCTTTTAACTTCTTTCTTATGGCCCGTACCCTGTCGCCGACCTCGCGGTACTTGATGATTACTGGTGCGTGATGGTTACCGGCAGTGATAGGCGTCAATGTTTCAATATTACGAGCAGCAGAGCGCGTAATAGTAGTTGGGCCCCACTCGAAGGTATCTTGAGCACGGAAGTTCGCCATACTGAAGGACTCGCCGGCATAGTCGAGTATTCGACGGTAGATGCTGAGTCGGCTCGGTGTATTATAATAAGGTATACCGTAGTTCATACAGGAGTTAGCCTCAGGACGGTAGATACCACGGGTGTAGCCATAGCCGCCCTCGTAAACGTCCACATAGTCAGAGTAGTCGGGATCGAAGATAAACTCCGCCCACGGTACGCTGTTCAGTTTGCCTGTGGTGGCAAGGTTGGCAAACCATCCACGTGAATGTTTGTCTTCAATATCCCTTTTTACTGACGATGTAGCAAACGCGTTTCTGACTATTGTCTCGTCGCCTAAGTAGGCAAAGGCGTGTCCGCCAGCCTCATGCTGGATGACACCACGGGTGTCGCGTGGATAAGCCTGATCCGACGGCGGACAGATGGCGATGTTCATGCCGCCGTTCATGTAGACGGTGTTACCCTCATAGTCAGTAGAGTTTGGTACGGCAATAATCAGTGAATACCATTGATTATCCTCTTCTACCGGTGTGTTGTCAATGACATACTGTCGTACTTCGTCGGTTTCCATAATCAGCTGTGTTGAAGTGGCATCGCGTGCCGGACCCTCCAACAACGACGACATACCCTGCAAGGTGCCGAAACGGTTGTTGACATAAGTGTACATCGTGTTCACGCCCTTCTCCTGTGACAATGGGAAGGTGACGTAGACGTTGAAGTACTCGCGCATCGACTTATACGGTTCGATGGCGAAGAAACATTCCGTCTGGTAGCGTACCAGGTCGAGGTATGAACCGTCGCTGATGCTGGCTCCGTCGTAGCCGTCACCGACAAACACAATGTTAATGCCGCCACGGTTACCCTTGGTGGCTGTCTGAAGCGTCAGGTAGCTGTCCTCCTCGTACTCGTAGTCATACTGCGACACCTTGCATGACGTATTGACGATCCTTCCACCTGTAGTCATCTCAAACACCACCTCGCCCGTTCGGTTGCCAGCACCGTGGCTTAGCGGTTGGATGGTGGCTGTAATCGGGGTCTTACCCGTGCCGCTGGTGCTTGACAACGTTATCCAATCAGGCTTGCTTGTCACCGTCCAGGCACCATCAGCATTGAGCACTAACTGTTCCTGATGGGCGCTGTTCAAGGCGCATGTAGTTGCTGGGCGACAAACAAAGTTAGAATACTCAGCTATACGCTTGAATTCGCTCCAGCCTGGTGCCTCGCGGTATTTCTCTACACAGCCCTTTGGAACCTCTACGGTGAAGTTGTCCTTCGGTACGCCAAGGAAGGCATCGCCAATGACCAATGGCGGTTCTTCACCCTCGCATACGATGGAATTCAAATTAATACATCTTTCGAAGCTTCGATCGTCGAGTATTATAGTACCGGCTGGGATAACCAGTCCTGTGAGCATTGGGCAGTTTAAGAAACACCCCTTGGGAATACGCGCCACGTTCTTGGGGAGCGTAAGTGTTCCCGACAGCCTTGTGCAATTTGCAAAAACGCCCTCGAAATTGTAACCACCGTCATCCATCTGTTTTAATGCATCCGGGAATGTAATTTTCGATATCTTAGAACCGCTGAAAGCAACCGCTTCTATATGGGTAATTGTAGAGGGAAGGTTAACCTCACCGCGAATCTCCGAGTCTTGGAATGTGCGATGTCGAATAACAGTCATACCTTCTGGAAGTGTTAGTGATGTACACTGAGATCCCCAAAAGGCTCCATCACAGGTAATCTCGCATCCTTGTGGTATGTTAATAGTCCCTGTTAGTCCTGTCGGCAGACCTCCATTTATTTTTTTTAATGTTGGTGGCAGGTACATAGTACCAGTAAAGTCACCGCCTACGCCACCCCATTCTACCATGCCATCAGGCATACGGAACTCACCTTTAAAGCCGCCACAGGCAAGATGACAATATTTCAACGTAGATGGCAGTGTCAATTCTCCATTGAAGTAGCACCCCCAGAAATTACCGAGGTCTTCAACCCCCTCTGGTATGAGGAACGTACCTGTAAGAGAGGTGTTATTAAAAGCATCTACCACTTTTAGTCCCTTTTCAGGGAGCAGAACCTTCTCCAATGGTATCCATTGTATCCCAGTAATACTTCCATCCTCAGGGATAGCCTTAATCAAGTTCAGGTAGGTAAGTTTCTTCATGGTGTTAATCGTACCGTAGTCTTCGCCATTTACAGGACCGACAATCTTCAGTGCCCTCAATTCTCCGGCAACCAGTCCCTTGGCTTCGAGCGCTTCCGCCAATGTTCCTGCCTCTGTCAGTTCCACTATCTCATACTGTTTTACCAGTCCTTCATGCATCTCGCCGTCTTCTACCCATGGTGTAATGGCTTCGTCGGCAAGGGTGCAGATATAGTCGCCCGTTGCCGTGCTGCGGTCAATGGTCACTGTGAACTGGTGCATCTTGCTCGGTTGGAATACCATTTCTTCGGTCTTAGTCAGACCGTAAGCCTTGCCGTCAATGAACACCTGAATCAGCTCCTTGCCAGCATCTACAGTCTGGGGGTAGACGATGGCACGGTAGCTGCCGTTGTAGGATAACGGACGGATGGTCTGAACCTGTCCTTCACCGTTGACAGTGACGGTTCCTGTGGTCAGGTCGGCGGTTCCGCCAGTGATGGTGTTTTTGATGAATAGCATCTTATCCAGTTCAGTCCATTCCTCAGCGGTGAAGCCAGTACCACGCTCCAAATGGATGATGACTCCAGCCATCAAGTGATGATGCTGCAGGGTGATGGTCTCTGTAGTAGGAGATACCTGTTCCTTCTTAGCCCACAGCAGGTCGCTGGCGGTATAACCCGCTAATTTGGCTGATGTCGCCTCACTGTTCTGGTCTGTCTCAACCACAAATGGTTGTGCCGTCAACGATGAGAGGTTGCCGTCGAAAGGATAATAGCCGTAGAAGTCGGCTGACTTGCCTCTAACATCCCAGTAAAGCTGAACGGGAGCAGTCCAACTACCATCGTCCTGCATGGTGAAACGCGTGTTTGATGCACGATTGCCCTGAAGCATTATGGTGCCAGGATTCCCATCGTCATCATTGTCAACGACGAACACACCCATCTCGTCGCCAGCCACAAAACCGCCATCGATAGTGGCACGTGTCAGAGTGCCTGTCGAAGGATAATTAGAACTGATGCGAATTGGAGACTTGTGCACATCGATGCCTGAAACGTCCTCCCGCTCAGCACAGCCAAGCATCAGGCAGAGTATACTTAGTATATAGAGATTCTTTTTCATCGCTTACCTCCTTTCTTCTTCAGATAGTCAGTGATTGAACCTTTTTTAATGACAGGACCATGTGTGGGACTATGCGTGGCTGTCACCTGTTGCCACGGCACATCGGCCAGTCCGCGTGTCAGGAACTTGTCACCGTACTCACGGCTGTCGTTCGCCACGAAGTCATCGAATGAGAATGTCTCGCCTGCCGCCCATTTGATACGCTCCACTGCAAGCTGTCGCGACCATGTGCTGAAGTAGGGCACGTTATTGTTCATGCATGAGTTAACCTCTGAGCGGTAGATTCCATGAGAATGCATGTGACCTCCCTCGTAAATGTCAACAATGTCGCTATAGTTAGGGTGTGCCACGAGGTGTTTCCATTCCACCTTACCGTACTTGCCCGTCAGTGACAAGTTCCGCCCCCAGCCCAAAGCATGCATTCCTTCCACTGCATCAACATGGGTGCAACAGATACAGGGACAGTTTTGAATATACGCACGATGGTAAATGTATTCGTCATCAAGTTTTGCCCAACCGTGACCACCAGCCTCGTGCTGGATAAGACCACGGGCATCGTTTGGGTAGCCCAACTTACTCATGGGACATACGGCAATAGCAGAACCATCTGCGTAGAGTGCTGTCAGTCCTTCATAGGCATCACTGTTGGGCACACAGATAATCAGTGACCGACTGACATTGTCGGTAGTAATCGGACAATTAGTAACATCCTGTAGCACATAGCTGCCAATGCTCTCAAACGGCACGCTGAGACGACCGTTGTCGCTGGCTCCCCATGTTATGCTGAACTTGGTTGTTCGCCATTTGTCGGGTGAGTCGAGCACGCCACTTTCGTAGCTCATGGCCACAGCAGCAGAGACATTAAAGTAGTTGCGATAGGTCTTGTATGGCTCAACGGCAAAGAAATAGGTCATCTCCTGCTGCATATCGTTATAATAAGTACCATTGGCAATATCCTCGGCATCGTAGCCGTCACCGACGAAGAGGATGTCTATGCCGCCACGCTGACCTTGAGTGGCCTGCTGCATAGGTATAACACAGTCCTCATCATATTCGTAGTCGAACTGCTGTACGGTATAGGTACATGTTATGGGGTTACCGTCCTCGTCGTTTCGGTCAAGTTGGAAGGTAACGGCTCCGGAACGATCTTCCGCGCCGTGAGGCATAGCATCGATGGTTATCTTCAGCTCGGTCTTCTTAAAACCAGACGAAGGAGAGACATGAATCCACGATGGACAGTCGGCAACTTCCCAGTTGGTATCGGCATTTAGCACCACGTCGCGGACATTGCTCTTGTTCAGCAGTTTTGCCTGCATTGGACGACAGACAAACTTCTGGTCGCTGGAGATGCGTTTGAACTCACACCAGTGTGGTGCATTCTTGTATGCTTCTACTGAACCCTCGGGGACGACCACGGTGAAGTTGTTCTTCTCAACACCGCTGAAAGTGCTCTCCTCAATTTCCGGTGGGTTAATGGCCTGACACTCGATATAGTCGAGTGAGAAACAGCTGCCAAAAGCAGACCCCTTTATACCTAATAATCCTGCAGGTAGCTTTACCGCTGTAAGCTGATAACAATTAAAGAAAGCTCCATCGCGTATCTGGGTAACAGTAGATGGGATGACTATTGTATCTTGCAGGTTCGTGCACCATGAGAATGTGTGATCTTCTATGATTTCAACACCTTCAGGGATGTTGATGTGAGTTAAAGGACATCCTTCGAAAGCAGCTTTACCAATCTTCTTAACTGTTGACGGCAGATGTACGCTTGCTTTCAGATTCCATACCTCATAAAAAGCCCTTTCCGGTATTTCCTCGATACCTTCAGGAAGTGAGACGGATGAGGCACCATGGGGAATACCGTTAATCGTCTTAACTCCTTGTGGGATGATACATGGTCCACAAATGTGATTTGGCCAAGCATTGTTGAAACTCTTCATACCGTCTGGTACATGAATAGAGCCTGTCAAATAAGGGCTATTGCCAAAAGCCCCACGACCAAGATATATCATTCGGCTTGGAAGCACAATGTTTCCAGACAAATAGCAACCTCCAAAAACATTATCACCCATGAAAACGAGTGTGTTAGGCAAATGTATTTCACCAGTAATTGCACCTGTATTACCATCGTAGACATCAAGTCCAAAAGCGCTATTACCCAAAAATTGCAAATCACTAGGTAGTTCTATTGAACCTTTTAGACTGGTACATGCGAAAGCATTAGCACCTATAGCTTTCAACTTTTCTGGGAGGGCTACATAATGAAGATTTTTCATATAGTAGAAAGCTGCTTCTGGTAGACAGTCATCATAGTTCTCAATAGGCTGATCGTCAGGATTAGGGTAAGGGTCTTCTTTACCTTGAGCAGTTTCCAAGAGTTGTCTCCAGCTATATTGAGGACCATTAACGAAACAATCACTATGCATAATATGGTATCTGCCATGGGATGTTCCATTGAACTTGTTGACATCCCTCAGGTTAATAGCCTCTAAGTTCGGCATTTGCTGACGGATATAGTCGAAATGCCTATTTCCACAATTATAGAATATCTTATTCTCCCAATCATGGTATTCCCTAATCTTTCCCAGATATCCGGTAATTTTCAAGTTTATAATCTTTGAAGGATCGAGTCCGAGACTGTCGATGGCATCTCCTAAGAATTGTTCCTCGTGTACATACACCGTGACATATTCACGGGCCTCACCATTATGACTCTCCGGGTCATTCTCCCACGGCGTGATAGCCTCTGTTAATAGTGTGAACTCATAGTCGCCGGTCTCGAGGCTCTTCTGCACCTCGTAGGTGAACTGATGGAGCTTGCCGGGATAATAGACCATGTTCTCAGTACGTGTCGGCCGATAGGTCTTGTTATCAACAGTGATGGAAAAGAGTGAATTATCGGCACTGACGGTCTGCGGAACAACAACGGCACGGTATATATCACCACTCTGCTGAGGGATGATGCTCTGCGTAGTGGCATCAGTAACACAGGACGCTACGCCCGTCTGAAGGTTGATGGTGCTCTGAAGAATGGTATTCTCAATAAGGACGGTCTTCTGGATGTCATCCCACTCACCCTCATCGAAGCCTGTTCCCTCAACCAGTGTCACCTTGATACCTGCCATGATGTGATGATGTTGCAGATTAATCATCGCTGAGGTCGGCATCACATTCTCCTTCTTTGCCCAAAGGAAGTCGCTCTGTTCGTAACCGGAGAGCTGACGTCCTGTCTTGAGATTATCGCGCTGGTTGCGCTGAACGCTGAAAGGATATGCCGTGGTATTTGACAGTTCGCCGTCGAAAGGATAATAGCCGTAGGCATCAATGGGCGTTAGCTTGTCCTTCCAGTATATCTGGTAGCTGCCTGTCCACTTTCCAGTAGATTCACTGTAGATGAATCGCACATTGTCAGCATGGTTGCCCGTAGGCAGTAGCGATTGAGCCTCATTGTTGTTGTAGTTGACAATAAACACACCTATCTCATCGCCGTCGGCAAAGCCGCCGTCGCTGGCTCGGGTGACGTATTCCTGCTTAATCTCTGCACGCAGTTCGATGGCATTGCCGTGGTCAGCACCTTCTGTAGCAATATCTTCGTGACACGCGGCAGACAACAGAGGCAGGAAGCCAATAATATATTTGCAATATCGTTTCATCATTCCTCCGGTATTTCCATTTTATCTTTTGCAATAAACTTCTCAAACGTATAGCCCTCACCGCTGTATTCCAGTATTCGTTTTACGATGGACTGACGGCTGATGGTGTTAAAGTAGGGGATAAAGGCATTGCCCATGATGCTCATGTTCTCCGAGCGGTAAGCGCCACGAGCATGATTGTAGGCTCCTTCATATACATCGACCTGTTGGGCATAGCGTTCGTCAAAGATGAGGTGACTCCAAGGGACATCATTCATCTTGCCCGAAATGGAGATGTTGTCATACCATCCTAAACGCTTGGCACGGTTGTAACTGTCCAAGCCAGCGCAGCCAGGACAGGTGCAGGATTTAAGGAAGGTGAAGTGGCCGACACCTTCAATACCCAAATGGCCGAAAGCTGTACCACCCACCTCGCGAAGCACAAAGCTACGCTGCTCGTAAGGATAGGTGTCAGTACTCTTACCAAGATAGGAGATGGTACGTCCGTCATCACGGAGCGATGAGTGATTGCCTCCGAGGTAGTTACTATTGTAGAGTACGATGATGGTAGCCTGTCCAGCACGTTCATCGGTGATGCCTTCGCCGTGGGCCTTGGCATATTGCCATACAACATTGTCGGTGCTCTCCCACGGGTTCTCTGGCTCGAAGCGTTTGCGTCCGTTGATGCCATGCTCGGGTGATACGGCAATGGCAGTAGAAACGGTGAAGTAGTTGCGGTAAGTCTTGAAAGGTTCACAGGAGAACAGTTGTTCCATCGTCTGCCGCATATCCTCCATATATTGTCCGCTGACAACGTCGTCAGCATCGTAGCCCTCACCCACTATAAATATAGGTATCGCGCGCGGGGCACCGGCTGATGCCGTCTGAAGCACCACCTTCTGGTCTTCGCCGATGTCGCCCATATAGCGTTGTTTCACGGTGGTGTAGGTCGTGTAGTTCTTATCTGTCAGACGGAAAACGATGCGTCCTTCGCGGTCGGAGGTCACATTGCCCAATGGATTGACGGTAATAGTAAGTTCTGCCTTGCGCTCTGCTGCAGTGCCACTTGACGGTGTCACCGTTACCCAGTCGGGACATTCACTGACCTCCCATGCGCCCTCGGCACGGATGACACCCGTTGCCGTCTGACCTTTGTCCAGACAGAGAATCTCGGGAACATTAAAGGCTAACTCATGATAGGCGGTGATGTTCTGGAACTGGTTCCAGCCATCGGTGTGGCGGTAGGTTTCAACGGAAGCTTCAGGCACCTGTAGTACGCACTTGTCGAAATATGCCCCTTGGAATATTGGTCCACCCAATTCCGGCGGGTCTTGAGCCAAGCAGATAATGGTCTGAATGTTATCGCAACCGTTAAACGCACCACTGCCGATATAATTAACATACTTTGGAATGGTGACAGAAGTCAGCATGTAGTTGCTGGAGAAACAGCCACTATTGATTCTCTCCAACCGCGAAGGCAGGTTAATCTTCGTAAAGTCATTTCCACCAAAGCAGCCACTGCCAATAGTCAGACAGCCTTCGGGGATGGTTAGCTCACCTTCATATCCAGCACGGAAGCAATCGTCACCAATACGTATGAGTGTGCTGGGAAGAGTAATAGGGAACGGGTTCCTGCTTTCATAATTGTTAAAGTTACCGCTGCCTATTTCCTCCAATCCCTCATTCAATTGAAGTTTTGTCAATGACCCTCCAAGCGACAAATTGCCAATACGCTTCATGCTGGATGGCAGAATGAGTTCATAGCGGTTACTAAGAGTTGGAGCCCAGTTGCCCCAATAATTATAGTCCGGTGTCTCGGTCAAGCCTTGTGGCAGTTCAATATTTCCAGTGAAGGTTCCATAATAACCGAGACCGTTAAACATTCCGTTTTCCAGCTTTTTAATCTTTGTTGGCAGATGGAACACGCCATAGAAATTCGGGCAACCTCCATTGTATACTTGACCTCCGTTAGCACCGAATGCCGCTTCACCTATGTATGAAATGTTGTCGCTGAGCTTTAGTTCACATTTGTAACCACAGTTCATGAAAGCACTACTACCTATACTGTCCAGTGTACTTGGGAGTATAAGTTCTACGCCGTTATATTCCTGAAAGCTAAAGCATTGATCACCAATTATCCTAACACCCTCAGGAACTTCCAGTGTGCAGTACATCAGGCGCATACCATTCATTCCATAAATGCGCTTAATTCCTTGAGGAAGAACAATAGAATGTATAGAGCCAATATCATAATTTGGGATACCGTGGAAATCATCGTCACGATATAGACCGACGAATGAACCAAAACCATCCCAAGTGTCTTTGTAACAGATATGTTTCATTTTGACTTCTTTCAAGTTCAAATGATGAAGCTCAAGCATTTCCCGACCAATAAATTCCAAGTCCTCAGAAGTCAGTTCACCCGTCACTTTGAGGTTTTGCACGGTCTTATAGTCGTATCCGGCATTGATGATACATTGTTTCAGTGTACCGTACTTCGGACAATGGATGGTTACATAGGCCAATGCAGAGAACTGGTGGCTATTCTCATCGTTAACCCAGGGCGTGATACCGTCGTTGGTGACGTTGATTTCATAGTCACCACTGGGTTCGCGCTTATTAATGGTCATTGTGAAGTTGTGTAGGCAGCCCGACTGGTAGTTCATTGACGTCTCAAGAGTGTGACCGTAGGTGAGTCCGTCGAGGGTGATACTCAGCAGTTGTTTGCCTGCTGCTACTGTTTGTGGGATGACAATAGCACGATAAGCATCATTACTTTGTGGCGCCATGTTAATGGGACTGGCACCAGTTCCTGCCTCGATGCTTCCGTCTGAAAGGTTGACGGTGGCCGAACGGACGGTATTGTCAATGGATACCTGCTTGGGCAGCTTTTCCCATTCGGTATCACTGATGCCTTCGCCTTTCACCAACTGTACACGCACACCAGCCATGATATGATGGTAGCTGATGATAATCTGCTCTGTGGTAAAACTGACGTTGGCAGCCTTGCCCCACAGCAGGTCGCTCTTTTCATAGCCACAGAGGTCACCATTGCCTGCCTCAGTACTCTGGTCGCGTTGCACTTCAAAATGGTAAGCTGTGGGGGACGAAATGAAGTTTACGGCAGGGTAGTAGCCATAGATGTCGATAGGCGTCTGCTGGTCACGCCAGTAGATAGGTGTTCCTGACGACCATTTGTATATATCGCCGTCAAAGGTATAAATCATATTCTGCGCACGATTGTCGGAAGCACCGAGGATGCCTGCTTCACCATTCACGCGGTCCACCACATAAATACCCATACGGTCGCCCGTCACAAAGCCCTGTTCGTTGGCACGGGTAACATTCTGTTGGGTGATGGAGCCTGACAGAGATAATGGTATGCTGCCTGAAGACATTATCGTGTCATCTATTTGTTCGCTGCATCCAATAATAACCCAAGCAGCCAATAGCAACAGGAAGTTTCTTTTCATGTTTCTGCTATAGTACGTCTGCCGACAGACACCCCAAGTTCAGCTATTTCTTCATCAGGTTAGTAGACTATATACACGAAAAAAGGCGTAGGTGTCTGTTCTTCTGCCCATCCTGGGTCATCTGGCCTTCGCATTGCCCTTCCTACACAGGATAGACAACGCCAGTTAGCCCACGCCAGCACGAACTATATAAGAAAACACATATAGATACGCACCACGTAGACGCCTCGTTGTCATCTGCCTGCTGTGGGATTCGAGGTTGCGAAGTTCGTTGACCACAATGACAGACGTCCGAAAACGTCTTTCTCATATATAAGACCGCCCGCCGCCCATTACTGAACTAACTGGCGATGGTGCAAAGATAAAGAATATTTTTGAAAGTTCCAAGAAAAAGGGCAAAAAAATCTCCGCAGCGGTTTATGCGACGGAGATATATAGGTATTGGTTGGGGGAAGAGTTAGATGTTATTCATCATACACATCATCGAACTGAGCAAGAGGGAGGATTGTTTTATACATTCTTAAAGTCTCTTTGTTGGGATTCGGTTCTTCAGCTGCGATGAAATCGCAACGGCTATAAAAGCCCACAGCACTGGCATCCCCACGATTGTATGCCTCAACAGTAAGAAACTGGCACCCTGCTAAGTTAAATCGAGAATCTAGTGCACGCTGACCAACTGCCTCAATAATGTATTCTCCGATGCCAAGATGACGTTTCTCTTTTCTTACTGCAAGATATGTAATCTCAATAGCTGGGTAGCTCGACTTTGCCCAGAATGTGTCTTGATAGTTGAATTCTATCTCTGGCTTCGGGAAAAAGCCCATCTGTAATTCTTCCTTGTCTGTAGCGTCTAATTCTAATTTGTCACATCCAAGAGCAACGATACCAACAATATCATCATCATCTTTTACTGCATAAACGACGCAGTAATGATAGTCTATACACCATTGAAGACCTGAATGTATGAAATTGTCCATTACATCCAAGCCACAATTAAAATCAGAAAGAATAGTTACATCCTCTATCCTTTCAAAACGCAACCGATTCTTATTCCCAAACTGCATCAAATTTCTGAAGCACTTTACGTGAACGACGAATACGACGTTTGTCAGCCTCATTCAAACGCCCAGTACTCATACGGTGGACAGTCGCACGAATCTCCTCGGCAAACTTACCCTCAACGGGGACATGTGGTGTATCAATTCCAAGCATAATATCAACATATAATGTTTATACGTCGGCAAAGATAGAAAGAAAAAATGATAGTTCCAAGAAAAAGAGACAGAAAAAGAAGATTTCTGCTGAAATATTTGGAAGTTAGAAGAAAAGTTCGTATCTTTGCTGCGTGAAAGGAGAAGCCAAGTAGAGCCACGATGTGCGGAACGGTGGCATCTGCGTGATGATGAGCAATTCGACCTTGCCGCTTGGTTTCTTTCACTCAAATAGCTGGCCACGAGTTGACCAGCTTTTATTGTATTTTGATATATCGCTTGCCGTTGAACTCCTTCTTGTCAGTTCTGCGGGTGGCTGTTATGAAGTTGACAAGCTTTACCTCCTCACGGTTTACCTTCATCTTATAGTTCGGATGGATAATGAACTTCGACTGACCATCAGTATAGATAAAACATTCACCGTCGTAATAGAGATCCATCTGGAAACGATTCTGCGGGAAAGCTATCAGGTCGGAATCAGTAACCACCAAACCTTTCGTGGCTTTTGATGCTCTCATGCAATGCTGCAACTGCTTGGCACTCATATAGAGTTCGTCGCTGGCAAGAGTGATGGCGGACGCAAGAACGTAAGTATCTAAGACGAAAGTCCAACGATATATTGCCTCCAAAATTTTTTTTGAGAAAAATCCACCACTTCCACCACTTTTTAAGTTATCTATCTGTAAATAAGATAGTTAAATAGTGGTAGAAATGGCGTTTTTATTACCACTTTTCCACCACTTCTACCACTTTCACCACTTCCAACGCAGCACCTCTTGTTTTCTGCAAAAACGTTCCAACGGCCACGGAACGATGTTCCAACGCCCATGGAACAATATTTTACGGCCCTAAAAAACATTGAAGCGCAAAAAGTGCTGCTTTTCTACCGTTTTTCTACCACTTTTCTGTCATTTTTCGTCGATTTTTCACTACTTTTTTTATTCTTTTTGCCCATTTTGTCATCATTTCCACCACTTTCACCACCATTTCCACCACTATCAAAACAACTGAAAGTCAGACGTTTAAATGTAAAAGTGGTGGAAGTGGTGGATTTTCTTCAGAAAAAATCTGGTAGCGGTTCGGGTATGACGTCTATAATGGCGCACAAGCCTGGCGCAACCACCCGACTTCGTCAGCATCAAGATGGGATGACAGCCGGTCGAAGACCGTCTGGTGATAGCCGTTAAGCCAGTCGATCTCCTCTTGTGTCAGCCGTTCGCGGATGACGGGACGCTTGTCGATAGGACAGAGCGTCAGCGGCTCGAACTGTAGGAACTGTCCGAACTCCGTCTCTTTATAAGGTACGACAAGCAGGGTGTTCTCGATGCGCACGCCACAACGGCCTGCCAAGTAGATGCCTGGCTCGTCGGTGACGGTCATGCCGCTGACGAAAGGCGCGGGTTTCCACTCCATCCGTATCTGATGAGGGCCTTCGTGAACGTTCAGGTAGCTGCCCACACCGTGACCCGTTCCATGCAGGTAGTTCAGTCCCTCGCGCCACATAGCTTCACGCGCCAGAATGTCGAGCTGAGTACCGCTCACGCCTGAAGGAAACTTCGCCAGCTCTATCTGGATATGGCCTTTCAGCACCAGGGTATAGACGCGACGCTGTTCCTCGGTCAGCGGACCAAGGGCTATGGTACGGGTGATGTCGGTTGTGCCGTCAAGATACTGGGCACCGCTGTCGAGCAACAGCAGGCCATGTGGTTCTAAGGGGATGTTGGTCTCGGGTGTCGCCTCATAATGAACGATGGCGGCGTGTGCGCCGTAGCCCGCGATGGTGTCGACGGAGAGGTCGCGGTAGGGGGGCTGTTCGGGACGGAGGGCCGTCAGATGGCGGTCAACGGAGAGCTCAGTCTCACAGGAGGTCTCATCAAGCCACTTCAGAAATTTCACCATGGCGATGCCGT
>JAEEGL014658068.1_pt1 | contig 35126 bp, 24 predicted proteins | sample 9134231 | NCBI WGS metagenome assembly JAEEGL01 (sample SAMN16246548, study PRJNA631951) | gut metagenome | biome: gut microbiome; feature: rumen; material: fiber-attached | host: Bos | place: Iran: Karaj | collected 2018-10 | reverse complement strand
GCCTAAAAATCGGCTTTGGAGACTCTATGCGGCGCACTTTTTCCATTTAACACATAAAATGGCCGCATAAGCCCAGTTTTGTTCTAATTGCAAAAAATACAAAGAGGGTGCGCCAATTTAATCATTTTGACACACCCTCGTGTTTGTATAGTAGAAATTATGCGATTACTTCACGATGACCTTGTAGGTCTTCACTGCGCCATTGGCGTAGGTGCGGCGGATGATGTTGATGCCTTTCATCATACTCTGCACACGGGCGCCATTGGTGGCGTAGATCTCAGTGCGTACGATGTCGCCGGCAGGCTGCACGGTGGCGATGCCGTCGAGTGCTTCCTCAGAGTACTGCTTTGAGTACTCGCCATTGTTCATCACATAAATGTCATAGATCTGACCGCTCGACTTGGCCTGGGTGTGCAGAATGCGCACATACACCTGGTCGGTGCCTTCGTAGCTCACGCAAGTACGCTTCCAGTTGCGCTTGATGAGCGAGTAAGCCACGTCACCGATCTTCGTCCAGTTCTCGCCATCGGCGGAAACCTCTATCTGCATAGTAGGAATCTGGCCCTCGTTGCCGTTGCCAGCATAGACAATCACGTCGAAGGGAGCCTGGTATTTGTCGGTGGTCTCCAAGCTGGCGTTGAACGGACCGTCAGAGGGCTGCTTACCGAAGGTCAGAGCGTTGGGAGTAATGCCTAGAGTGTCATTGGCACCGATTACATCCTCAGCGGCATCGGGGTTACGCATGCTGGTGTCGCCGATGTTGTAACCTAAGTTGAGGCTCTCCCAAACCATCACCTGACCGCGTGACTTAGCCACCCAGCCATTGGCTTCAAGTGTCTCGGGAGCGACGATGGCATAGACGGTGGAATCCTGACCCTCAGAACCAATCACGGTGCCGATAGGCTGATCGTAGTCATAGTATTGTCCGGAGTTTTTGCCCCAAGTGAAGAGGTAGTTGGCGTTGACGATAGCACCTGATTCATCCGTCTGCTGGCCTTTGCCCTTCCAGTCGTCTGCATTGGCGTCGAAGTGTGCCATGACGTCCCAGCGGATGGTGGTGTTGTCGATGCCGTCGACACCCACAAATTTACTTACGATCTCAGATGGCAGGAAGTCGCCACCAGCCGAGAAAGCATAGATGGTAGCAGGTGTTGTGATCTCCACAGGGTCGATATAGATCTTCGACTCGGTGATGACGTTGCTATTGTTGAAGTTGTAGTAGACGGTGGTGCCTTCAGTAGCCCCAGCTATCTCAACGATAGACTTGCCAGCCTCACGAGTGACCGTGAACACAGGAGCAGCGGCCTTTTCCTTGATGATGACAGCAGCCTCGGCTATCTCACTGTCGAGATATCCATCACCCACGCCGAAAGCTTTCACAGTGGTGGCGGCAGTCAGTATGAACGGCTCCGTATAGAGCGTGCTGGCTGTAGTGGGGTCGGAGCCATCGAGTGTATAATAGATGGCTGAAGAGTTAGCAGCAGTGATGGTGACGATGGTCTGTCCATCCTCATATGCCTGCTGGATATTGGGTTTGCTGACCGGCAGCACATTATTCTTGGTGGAAGCGACCATAGCAAGCGCTTGTGAAGGCAAACTGATGATAGCAGCCTCAGAGATGCGAGCCATATCCTCAAGTGTGATAGGCAGAAGCATGTAAGCATTGCGAGTCTTGTTGTGGATGTGCATAGCCACGGTCTCACCAGCCTTTGCCAGGATAGCGTCATTGGCGAAGTACTCTCCCAGTTCAACACCTGTGATGCCACCCTCAGTGATCAGTTCTATTCCAGCCTCCAGGTCAAATCCCTCGAAAGCGGCATTTGTCGGGTCTGTCACAGTCAGCACATTAGTGGAAGTAGTCACTGCATTTCCAAGTCCCAGAGCCTGATAGATATTCGGGTTGAGATTGAGTACGGGCACGTATGCGATGGCTTTCCTGATGGTAGCCAGATAAGCGTTGTCTGCACCGATAGTGGGACTGATGACCACAGCATCATAAGCCTGCAGATCCTCTACAGAAGGCTGTACATCAGCCACGTTGATATCCGTCACAGAGAAACGGTTGTCGCCACTGATAAAGGCGTAAGCCAAATCATCATCGATGGAACCATTGAAGATGTAAGCTATATTTTTAGCATCCTCTACATGGGGAGAGTCGCCCTCACCCACGGTGATATAATAAATATGGCATCCATTGGTGTTGTAGATCTGGATGTCGTATGTACCATCCTCGTTGGGAGTGTCAGCAGCGTCGGTTGGTACGAGCCACTCCTGATCGACATATTCTGTTGGTGCAGCAACGGCATTTCCATCAGGTCCCATGAGCTGTGTTCCGCTAGTGCCATGTCCCAAATAGAGTTGGACGCCACGTGCGTCGGTCAGTTTGTGTGACTCAACGCCCATTTTAATGGTGGTACCAGGAGCCACGTGAGGGATGACAAAATAGTTTTTCTTCGAGCTGCCCAGCCAGAGATATGAAGCCCCATGATAAGGACCGAAACCACTGCCGGAATTCGGCTCAAGATAGTTGACGGCGATAGCCAGAGAGCGTGCTGTGGTATTGGTGTAGAGCAATCCCTCGAGTTCGGAGATATTCTCTCCATTAGCCTGCAGTGTGGCACCGTCGGCATTACCCTGTGCTGTCACCTCCCAGAAACAGTTGTCTTTAGACAACTCTGTAGGCTCGGTGGCAGATGATTTCTCGACATCCGACCATGCGCCTGTGGTGGGACCTTTGGCCGACTCGGCCTTCAGGTTCTCAACGGTGTGGGCACTCCATTTAGTGAAGTCCCACGACTTACGATACGTCTCTTGTGCGTTGGCCGATAGGGCCAAGACAAGCGACAATGTTAGCGTAAAGATTTTTTTCATCATTGTTTGATTTTAAAGGGTTGATAAAAGTTTTTTTTAGATCTTGATAGAGAGGGTATCTAGAGGGGCTAGAGGAGCTAGAGGATCTAGATAGTCTAGATAATCTAGATGGACTAGATGGTCTAGATAGTCTAGATAGACTAGATAGTCTAGATGCTCTAGAGGGCTAGATGGGTGCAAACTGCCTTTATTTTAGCTGGAGGTCGTAGGGCACCCAGTTGGCTCCTGCCATGATTTTGGAGCGCACGGTGGCAGCGAGAGCCTCATCCTCATACTTGGCACTGACGCGGTCGGCGACGATGGACAAGTCATTGTAGCGCAAAGCCATGCGATTCATCATAGGATAGACCTTTCCCTCTGCGGCAAACTCAAGCATGGACTCATCGAGGAGGGCTAAATCGTTGAATTTGATAGTGCCTTGTTCTCCCAGTTCATGAGTATTGTCTTTGACAGTGCGTGCGACCAATCCCGTGAAACATCCACGGATACCGAGCGACGGATATTTGCGTGTGCCCCAGTTGGCAGTACCTGTCCAGTCACATTTAGTGGGGTCGACAGTACTTGCAAAACCCCTCCACTCAGGGAGTTCTGGATGGAAACAGTCATCACCGTCACCAGCCTTGACACCCGAGTTGAATACCGCATTCATGGCAATGAACCGTTTCAGGTGGTTGAGTGCCTCGCAGAGCATCATGTGATATTGTGTAGCCCTATAGACATAAATATGGCAGTCGTCCTGATAGGCATTGACCCTAGCCGAACTGCCCACGGGTCTATATTTGGCGATATAGTCCTGTCCTGACGAAGTGCCGAAGACGCACTTATACCGAGTATCGTTGGTAGCAGCGCCCGGGTTGAAAGTGGGGCTGATGAAATGTTCTTTGGCTTTGGCCGATGGTCTGAGCAAATATTTGTTGGGATACTCATTGGAGAAGTGCTTGAGGAGCGTGTTGGTCTGGTTGTTGGTGTAGTCGTAGATGATGGCTGACACTGCCTCATAAGGATAAGGCTGTGAATTGTTCCATATCGGGCTATAGTGTCCTGGTGTGGCAGCAGAAGGCAGCCAATAGACATTGGACCCTGGGTCGGAAGTGACATTGATTTGTTTGCCGAGTGTAGCGAGAAGCAAGTCAGCAGCCTTTTGATAATACGATGTAGCATCTTGATTGGCCGCATCGAGCAGCGCACCTTTCCACAGACACAGTTCGGCATAGAGTCCCGCGTAGGCAGGCACCATGTAGTTCCATTTCCTGTACTGACTGTTTGAAAGACTGACGCTGTGAGTGGGATCCAGCCATTCATACCAATCGATTTCCAGATCAGCAGAGACACCATCGAAGCCCTCGTCCAATGTCATCAGGCATTTGTCAATCAGCTGTGAGAGTTCCATAAGCTGAAATTTGTCTCCAGTCCTGATTTCCGTAACCTCAGTGACAGGATCATCAAACCAAACAGCCTTACCATAGATTTCGGCGAGTGTCTTGTAAGTCCACACTTTTGTACGTAGTGCAGACACCACGAGTGCATTCCATGCCGAAACGTCTACATTGGGACGTGACTTATAGTCACGCATATTGCTCAGATAGTCGTTGCAGGCGATGATGACCTCATAGTATCCCTGCGGATTGGCATAGGAGTTGGTCTGCAAGTTATCATCATACTGGTTGAGGGCTATCAGCTCATTGCTCGACTCCTCTGTGGGCTCTATCAACTCGCCACGTGTCTCTGTGAGCAATATTTCCTTATCACCGATGGCCTGCATTTTAGTCATGATCCCCAGGAATCCCGTGTACATCTCAGTATTGCTGGAAAATCCGTCATCACCTTTGAACTCATCATCCGTCTCGGGGTCCCAGAAATCAGAGCAAGCCGACATCATGGCCATCCCACTGATGATACACGTAGCGTAAATGATTTTATATATGAGTTTCATATTCCTTTTTCTTTAGATGGTTGTACATTAGAATTTCAGGTTCACGCCTATTTTTACTGCTCGTGGAGCTGTGGCCTTTGCATAATCGACGCCCTGCATGAGCGGACTGTTGGAGAATGCGAACTCAGGATCCAATCCTAAATAATCAGTGATACAGAGGAGGTTTTGCCCTGTGACGAAGAGCGTGCCGCCCTGGATGAAATTCCAAAGAGGTTTGTTCCATGTATAACTAAGAGTAATGTCACGCAGTTTGATGTAGCTGGCATCCTCTATCCATCGGTCGCTGAAAGCATTGTTGCCCACACGGTCGTTGTATCTCACACGTGGCATGTCAGTGTTCTGTCCCTCCATCAGCCATCGACGGTTGACTGATGTTGCCTGGTTGGAGAAGTCGTTGGACGACTCCGTGACACGTCTGACCGCATTGTAAGCGTCATTTCCCATCGAATAAGCGAAAGTGAGGTCGAGTGCGAAGTTTTTATACTCGAAACGTGTGAAGAAAGAGCCGAACAAGTCAGGAGTAGCCGATCCGATCACCTCACGATCGTCAGCGTCGATCACTCCATCGCCATTTTTGTCTTTATAATGCACGTCACCAGCTGCGAATTTCTGTCCATTGGCCATCAAGTTGGCTGCTTCAGCCTCAGCTGTGGTCTTGAAGATGCCCAGCGTCTTGAGTCCATAGAAAGCGTATGGGTCTTCGCCCACCCGTGTGATGACCTGAGCATCGTCGTCGAGAGTAGTGACAATCTCAGAAAGTGAGCCGAGCGATTTGACCTGATTGCTGAGTGTGGTGAGCGTACCTCCGATGGTCCAGCGGAAATCCTTGCTGTAGACAGGCGATACGGCAAGCGACAGTTCGATGCCTTTCGACTCCAGTTCTGCCTCATTGTTATAATAAGCACTTGAACCGAGAATCGGCGAGCGGTTGCCAGAGATAAGCACATCTTTGGCTTTCGTGCTGTAGTAACCAATGCCTACATTGATGCGATGGCGGAGCAACGCTGTTTCCACCCCGACATTCAAGGTCTGGTCGGTCTCTGCCTTGAGTTTGGTGCTGGGTACATTGGCACGTACGATGCCTGAGATGGTCTGATAAGGATTCGAGGTATAGTAGTATTTGCCATATTTAGATGAGAATCTGCTGTTTCCCGTCATCGTATAACTGGCAAACACATTGAGTTTGTCGATCCATTCAGACGTGCTGAACACAGGCAAATTCTTTGCCATGAACACCACATCGGCGGCAGGATAGAACGTCATGCGTGTGGCATTTTTCCCCACTGATGACGCGCCATCAAAAGATCCAGTAAGTCCCACCTTGACCAAATTGCGGAAGGTCCATCCTACATGAGCATAAACATTCATCCAGTTCCATTTGTTGTTGTAGCCGGAGAAGTGTTTTCCGAGCGACTGAGCGTCACCAAGCGTCTGGTAGAAGTCATTGTTGGAGTTGCGTCCGAATCCAGCGTCATACTCATAAGAAGTGGTCATGGCCTGCCATCCTGCATTCAGGTCGATTTTGTGTGCCTCTCCCATGTTCCACTTATAAGCCGCATTGACATTATAATACATATTAAAGGTGTGGTTGGTACCCACTCGGATGGTATTGTTTGACTGTCCAAACTGGTCGAAAAGCGGCACGATATCCTCGTTGTTGATACCCGGTATGAACGCCTCCTCCTGATTGTAGTTGTAGTACATACCCACGATGCCATTGAGCGTGAGGTTTCTGATGGGCGTATAGATGAGATGGATTTTGGTGTTCATGTCATACTGCCGGTTTTTGCCGGTCATCGTGTTGACCAGCGACAGCGGATTGCTGACGATAAAGTCCTCATTTTCAATTGCTCCAAACCAATAACTGGAGTAAGTATTGATCAGATTGCCATAAATATCACTTTTGTAAGGACTTAGCAGTGGAGAGCGTCGATATGCAGCCAAAAGCGGACTGGTCTCCCGAGACATGCCTTGCTCTTGGTACTGCCCTTTGAGATAAGCCGTATTGATGTTGGCCCTCACCTCAAAATTTTTGCTCACGAGCACGGATGCGTTGATCTGCGCATTGTATCGGTCGCTGTTGGTGTTTTTGATGGTGCCCTGGTCGCCCATATATCCCAGCGAGATATTGTATTTGGCGATGTTGTCACCACCCTCGACACGGAAGAGGTAGTCCATGGTAGAGCTTTTGCGGTAAATCTCGTCCTGCCAGTCGGTGTCATACTGATAGAGATACGACTTATTGGCAGCGGGGTCGCTGAGGAAGTTGAAGTCGTTGAAGAACGCCTCCATGTTGGGATAATAAGTGAGGCCAACATCGCTCAGGTAGTTTTTATAATCAGAAGCCCCCATCAGTGGGATACGCTTAGAGTTCCAGTTGACACCAGCAATGGCCGAGAAAGAGATGCGTGTGTTCATATCCGAGGAGCTGGCTTGGTCTGTCTCGATCATAATGACACCATTGGAACCCATCGAGCCGTATGCTGCCGCCTCAGCCCCTTTGAGTACTGTGATGTTGCGTATGTCGAGGTTGTTCAGAGCCTGGAAGAACGACCTAGAATAACCACTTACGATTTGGCTGAGGTTGGCGTCCGGCATATATGGCACGCCATTGATGACGATGAGTGGTGCATTATCCGCCAGAAGCGACCTAACGCCTCTGAGTTGGACAAACGAGCCCTCTCCTGTCATTCCACTCTTTCCTGTCACCTGCAGTCCTGCCACCTCACCTTTGAGCGCATTGTCTATGGACAGCGAACCGAGGGCATAGTCTTTGCGGTTGATGTTAGTCAGATTGTGTGCCGTCTGGTCTCCGATATTGGTGGCAAACGGAGTGACAGAAGTCTCGTTATACCTGGTTCTTGTCTCCTCGACCATGTAGATGCTGAGATTGGAAGCATGATCGTCATTGAGATAGATGGTACGCTGATAGAAACCGTCGTGCACCACTTGGAGCGCATTTCCCTTTTTCACCCCTTCGATGGTGAAGGCTCCATCCGCACCAGTACGCACTGCCCTGGTGCCGGTGCTGGAGACCAGTGCGTCGACGACGGGCTGCCCAGTAGACGAGTAGACACGTCCGCTGATGCTTTGTGCGTGAAGACCCACTACAGCCCCTACGGGCAATGCCAGACATAATATCAGTTTCTTTATATTATTGCTCATACTTGTATAAATATTCGTAGGATTAATAATTATTTGTCGTCGGTCTCAGACACCAGTGATGTAGTTTCACATTGGTCTTGCCTTCCCAGTTGCCACAGTTGATACGCATCGTGATTTGCACGGGCGACCCGTCACCTTTGACATCAGGTATGACCAGTTCCTCCATCATCTGTCCGCCATCCGTGTCATAGTTGGCAGCCTTGCTATTGCCGCTCACCTCTCTCACATAAGAAGCGTCATAACCTTCAGGATGTGTGTTGGAGAGTGTGGTACCACGGTCGTAATGGAACTCAGTTGAAGTGCTCCACCTGATGGTTCTTGTCCTTGTGACTTCCTGTCCATCAATAAGAATCATCACGACGATGTCGAGACTTTGGTTCTGCACCGACCCCATGGCGAACCGGTATGCACCCGGCGGGAAGAGATAAGGTCTGACGGTACCGTCAGCATTGAGTTTGATAGGTGTGAAGTCAAGTTGGAACCCATCAGCGTCGGCTATCTCAGAAGGTTTGTCGAAGCGAATGATGCGGTTCTCATGGTATGGCCAGACACCAGGCAGTGGTGACCAAGCTGCCACCTCGGTGGCGCACTCCTTGAAATTGAGGTTGGCCGCTTTGAAGTAGGTGGCTTTCTGCTCATCGGTACAATTCTCATAATAATAGAAATAGTCTTTGAGCCGGTACATGAGCAAATTGTTGGGCAAGTGTAGTTTGGTGATCTTGTACACGATGCCATTGGAGAGTTCGATTGGCTCGGCTGTGTTGACCTTCTGCACGTTGGTCCGCCACTGTGTGCTGAAGATGCTCTTGAGGTCTTGCAACTCAGTGGTTTGTATCTGGTTGGCCGCATAGCGCTTGCTATAGAACGCAGACTTGAGTATCCAGTCCTTCATGATGCTGTCACTCCGCACCATGTCCCAGCTCTGCAGTCTCTGGTGTGCGTCATTAAGGGCATCCTGTATCACCGCATTGGACGGAAGCAGCATTGTAGCTGTGAGCGACTCCGAGTTCATGTCGAAATTGACAGCCTCGAAGAAAGTGTTACGATAGATAAAGACCGAGTCGTAGACGGTATTTCCCTGTTCGTTGATACCTACCGCCTTGCTATTGGCCCTGTCGAACTCTTTTCCACCAGAAGCGAGCACCATATCCCTGAAGATGGAGTAGTCGTCATCCAGTTCGTTGATGAAGTCATAGAGCGACGTAGGCGTCTCGATCATATCGGAGATGACATAGATATATCCTGTTGATGTTTTGATCACTTCCTTGACCGCCCCATTATTAAAGAGGATATGGTCGACGATGACACCATTCTTGCCGATGGAGTCGATGGTGACATTGACATATTTTCCATGCCACATCATCAGGCGTGTGCCATCTTCGAGGTTGGCGGGTGAGATGGAGATGTCGCTGACATGCGAGCGCGTGACGAACTCCGTTTTATCCTCTGGTTTTTTGAAATGGTCGTTGGTGACCACCAACATGGTGCTGAGCTGTCCTTTTTTGTCAAGTTCGTCGTAAATGCCCTGGCTTTTGAACAGTTCATTCATGTTGGAGAGGTCGCTTCTTCCGTTGATATACTCCTCAGAAGTCACATCCACGATTTTCAGTTCGTTGTTGGCGATCTCTGTATCCGTCTTTCCATAGTGGTTGTCGTCTTTGAGTTCTGAGCATGAGACTGTCACGCCCATGACCACCAATGCGATGAAAGGTTTTATTATTGTTTTCATATCAGTATCGTTCGTTGGTGTAATTATTCAATCGGTATGAACTTCATGCAGTCGAACTGCAGGCTGAAATTGCTGTTGGTGCTGGCCGCAGGGTCGAGCACAATGAAGCTGAACGTATGAGAAGCCGTCTCAGGGAACTCTATTTCCTCGTAGAGAGTACTAGTGTAGACACCTGGCAGAGCGCTTGTCACCTTGGTATAAGGTGCGGCAAATGTGGTGTAGTCATCATTGTCGTCGAATGCGAGTTTCAGCATACCACCATTGCCATCGCTCTGTTGTCTCATAAAGTTATTTCCTGTCATGAAGATAATGGTGAGTTCGACACGGTATTTTCCTCTGACGATGGTAGGAGTTCTCATGCTCACTTTTCCCATATATCCGAGGTTGAAGACGATACGGTCGTTGTTGTTGGCATTCTTCATGTTGCTGCGGCAGGTGACGTAGTCGATATCGCTATAGTTGTGGTTTTTCGACCCCGACTCACCCATTTCATATTCAAAGCAAGCCGCTGTGGCTACACGGAAGCGCTGTTCAGAAGCTGTCGGCTCCACTGGCTGATAATACTCAGCATCGACCAGGTTTTTGATCTCAGTGTAGTCGGCGAAGTCCCACAATACGGTGGCCTGTTCAGGTTCCCATACGGGAAGCCATGCATCCAGTTCATGCACATATCCGTTTTTGGAGAGGACATTGGACGAAGAAGGTATGAACTTGGCCGACTCTCCAGCCGCATTGAGCACAAATTTGTCGTTCTCCTTTGTGGCCAGGCTGTCGTAAGTGACGGTGAACACTTGATTGGTGGCAGACGAGCTCCAGATGCGTGTGGCGTCAGAGCCATGCATAGCACCCAGCTCCTCCGTGCGGTACTGATTGGTAAGGATATGATATCCCACATACTTACGCAGCAGAGAGTCCTCACTCAGTCCGTCCTTGTCAAGGCTCTTCAGTTTTGTCTTGAGTTGGTCGAAAGAGCTGATGCCCGCCTTGGCGAAAGTCTCATCGGTCACATTGAGCAGTGTGAAATAATAGTGAGTGATCACTTTCTCCCTGTTTTGGTTGAGTGTGGTGTCGACCACCACGCTCAGGCGGTCGGCCCATCCTGTGTTGCGGAGTGCCTCGCTCATGATATTCGACCGTCCACTCTGAGCCACTCTGTCATAGATGGTCTCCACAAGTGGTGTCATGGCCTTTGAGAGCACATATACCTTTCCATTATAGGCACTGAGACCCATCTCCACTACCCTGCCCTCCTCATTGAGGATGGCCTGTCCGGCATTGAGCGAGTCGATGCGTATGGAGATGACATCACCGCTGAGGTTCTGCACTGTCTTTTTCTGTACGAAGCTCTCTGGCAGGATAGAGTCTTTGACGGTGTGGTAGAGCACGAACTGTCTGAGGTATTCCTTAGAGAGTTGCTGGAGGCTGTCCACCCCCCGTCGCTGATAAAACTCTCGCATGGCCTCGTCGTTGGGCACAAAAGCTGTAAAGCTGGTGCCCGATGACGACTGGTTGAGCGCGTTGTACATATTGGAGTAGTTGAGCACCTTGACATACTCACTATACCCCTCCTGCTCTTCTAGGAAAGAGGCGATGGGCGATGTGAGAGCTGTGGAATAGACCTCGTCTTTGAATGGATCGGTATTGATGTCGAACACGTCCTTGTCACAAGCGCCGAGCATGATGGCAGCAGCTGCCATGCAGATGATATTACTTTTTTTGAAAATATTTCTATTCATACGTCAACTCCTTTCCTTATTTTGATGATGAATAATAGGGGTTCTGCTCCAGCAGTTTGTTATGTTCGATATCAGCCTGAGGTATAGGCATGTACCATGCATTCTGGTCTTGCAGTACCGACTGTATCCACTGTTGGTTTGTGGTCTGGTTGCCCTCTATGACCTTGGTTATGAACTGCGTCTTGTATTTTCCTCCAGCCACTCTTCCGAGCCAGAGCAGGTCATACCATCGTTTGCCCTCAGCCATCAGCTCCATCTCACGCTGGTCGAGTATTTCCTCTATGAGCGTCCACTCATCGAGCTGAGCGATCTGCTGTGGAGCGTCGGGAGCCTGCAGGTCGATGTCCTTGAAGTTGGGCAATGCTGCGCGGTTGCGTATCTTGTTGATGAGAGCGACCGCTTCAGCCCATGCCCCTTGCCCTTTCATGGCGAGTGCCAGTGCCTTGGTGAGCATGATGTCAGCCACACGGTAGATGATGAAATTGGCGTCCTGATGTGCCCTTGCTCCACCCGTGATATCAGGCACATCGGTGCCATAATACTTCCAGATATAATATTGGTTGGAACTGGCCCATGCCACCACCTGTCCGTTGTCGGGCACATAAGTAGCCATCAACATACGTCCCATTCTTCCATCCTCTGTCAGTCCATTGTCTTTGAGCGTCTGTGTCTCCTGTTTCATCATCTCGGTGGCCTGGTTGGTAGGTCTGAGCGGTGTAGAGGCATTGACGGTGAAGAGTGAGTTGAAATTGTTGGTCTGGTTTTGCGAGTAGTCCCAGTTGAGTTCAAGAATCGACTCATTGCTGTTTCCTGGGTAGAACATTGTATACCAGTCATTGGTATTGGTCATGAAAGCCGGTCTGAAAGCGTCGGTGGCATTGAGTATCATGTCGCAGTACTGGATGCACTGGTCATAATCCTCGCTCCATAGACAAGCGTCGGCCATGAGCGCGTATAGAGCCCACTTGGTAGCCCTTCCCTTTGTCTGCCAGTCGACCTCATAAGTGCCTTTTGCAGCCCCTGTCTCCAGTGCGGTCATCACATCTTTCTTTACTTGTGCGATGATCTCATTCTCAGACGACTTGGCAAGATCGAAGCTGGCGTTGTCGTTGACATAAGCCTGCAAGACAAGAGGCACCTCCTTGAAGTTTTTGACGAGCAGGAGGTAGCAATAGGCCCTGAGGAAATATGCCTCAGCAAGATGCGAGTTGAGGATGGCTGTATAATAGGTGTCATCCTTCACTTCTGGTGCATAGAGGATGACCGAGTTGGCCATACCGATGACCTTGTAGACATCGGCCCAGTTGCAGAGCGAGTGGGTGGGTGTCATGTTGAAGTCCTGCAGCTTGGTGTCAGTAGCATTGATGGTGTAGAGTGCGCCACCTCTCAGTTCGCCCCATTTGATGAACGTGGGCACGCACTGTCTCATATAGTAGTATCCTGATGCGATGACGGCCTCCACATCCTCTTTCGACTTCCAATAGTCGTCTGTCACCTGCTCATTATTGGGCAGGATATCGAGCCAGTCGTTACACGAAGTGGTAGTGGTGAGTGTGACGGCTCCCAATATGATAGCTATGATATGTTTCTTCATAATCGTCTGAATTAAAAGTCGAGGTTGATACCGAGTGCGAAACGTCTTGAGACCGGTGTGGTGGCATTGTCTCTTACGAGGCTGGTAGCCGATGGCATAGACACCTCTGGGTCTTGTCCCTTATACTTGGTCCAAGTGAGGAGGTCGTATCCTGTGGCGAAGACATTGAGTTTTGTGATACCCAGGTGTTTCAGCCATTTCTTAGGGACGTTGTAGCTGAGCGAGAGCGTTTTCAGTCTGAGGAACGAGGCGTCCTCTACGAATCGGTCACTTCCCAGATAGTTGTATCCCATGCCATAGAGCGCACGCGGAATATCAGTCTGATCACCCTCTGCGCGCCAACGGTGCAGCACTGCTGTGCTCTGGTTGTTTTTGCCATACATGTTCTCCAATGAGATACGAGCCCCGTTGATGACTTTCTGTCCATATCTTCCATAGAAGAATGTAGTGAGTGTCAGGTCTTTCCATCTCACCTGGAAACCGCCACCGCCGAAGAATTTCGGGTTAGAGTTGCCGAGATAGACGATATCGTTCTCGTTGATGACACCATCGTGGTTGATATCCTCATACATGGCATCGCCAGGATATGCCTGTACGGTACCATTTTTCATGGTGATGACATTACCCTGCCAGTCGTACATCACATTGCCCATAGCGTCTCGTGCATAAGTCTGCTCAGCATTCTGATACACTCCGAGGTATTTGTAACCATAGAACGATCCTACAGGTGCGTTCTCGACGATGCGGAGGGCATAGTTTCCGTTGCCGAAGGAGTAGTTGTCCATCACCCATGTGCTGGGCAGTTCTTTCACCTTATTAATATTGCGGCTCACGTTGGCATTGACAGACACCGTCCAGATCTTATTTCTGAAAATCTGATATTCGAAGCGGAGCTCCACACCCTTGTTGCTCATTTTACCCGAGTTGATATACTTCACCTGACTGTAACCTGTCGAGACTGGCAGTTTGGTGTCTTTGAGGAGCATATCGCTGGTCTGTTTGTCATAGTAGTCGAAGGTGAGGCTCAGTTTGTCGAAGAGCCGGAAGTCAAGACCGAAGTCAAACTCACGTGTGGTCTCCCACTTGAGGTTGTCGAGCTGCATGCGGTCGGGTGTGATGGCCGGCATATCCATATATTGTCCGAGGCTCTTATAAGCTCCGAGGTAAATGGATGCTCCCGATGGTGATGTGCCCGACCATCCATAGCCTACACGCACTTTACCCTCGTTAAACCATTTCTTGAAGCTATCGCTCCAGAAGTGCTCTTGCTCAATATTCCAGGCTGCACCGAAAGCAGGGAAAGTGCCCCATCGTTTCTCCTTACCCATGGTGGAGTTACCCTCATGGTTGATGGTGCCACGGAGCACGTAACGGTTGTCATAAGAATAGACCGCCTGTCCGATGAGCGAGATAGAACGTCGCTCAGAGTTGCCTGAGCCAGAACTTCTCACCACACTACCCACCACAGGGTCGCTGAGGCTTGCCGACGCATTGCCATAAGTGCTGCTGGTGTAGCTGAAGCTCTCATTGTCAGCCGTCTTGACCAGTCCTGTGGCGATGATCTTATGTTTCTCAGCGAAGGTGTTGTTATAGATGAGTTTGTTCTCGCTCTGCAGGGCGAAAGCGTCGGTAGTGGCATCGACACTCATGTTGGCGAAGCTACTGGTCCAAAGCACGCCTGTGGCCTCTTGCGGCAAGAACTGCTTGTTCTTTGTCGTACGCATGTTGAGGGAGATCCATCCCTGATACTGCAGATGGAATGGGAAGTCATACTGCAGAGTGATGGTCATCTTCTCGTCACGCTGTGTGGTCTTGTTATATCCTTCCTTGACCATGGCCACCGGGTTGTAGTTAGCAGAACTGACACTGGAACTGCTGGTACTGGTGAAAGCGCCCTGGAAATCCTCGTCTCGTGAGAAGTACACATCTGTGGGCTGCTTGGTCACGTCGTCTATCCAATAGGGGCTGAGGTTAGGCATCTTCTGCATGGCGATGTTTCGCACAGAGGAGAGAGCGTTGGCATCCTTATTGGTATTGGAGAAGGAGAAGTCGGTACGAACGCGCAGGCGGTCACTGAAGTTGTAGGTGATCTTCATGCCTGCTGAGAGACGCTGCACGCCGGTGCCTACTGTAGTACCCTGCTCATCGTAATAGCCGAGGTTGAGTTTATAGACCGCTTTCTCACCACCACCCGTCATGGAGAAGTTGTTGTCAGTGATGATCGCGTTTTGCTTCACGGCCTCGAGCCAGTCTGTGTCGACGTTATACTCATCATAGTAGCGGTAGTTGGGATCGTAGTTGAGCTCGGCGTTGTTGAAGAGCATGTCCATTTCATTGGCCGCATTGTTGATGCCCTTGGCGTTGGCTGCGTTCCAGATGGCATCCTGCATGAGTGACACATACTGTGAGCCATTGAGCAGAGGTATGCTCTTAGGTTCTTTCTTTGCGGTGAACTTAGAAGAGAAAGAGAACTTCGTTTTACCCTGCGACCCTCTTTTGGTGTTGATAAGGAGCACACCATTGGCGCCTTTGGTACCATAGATGGCAGTGGCAGAAGCGTCTTTGAGCACCTCAATACTCTCGATGTTGGCCGGTGCAATGTTGAGCAGAGCTCCAAAGTCCTCCTCGTTGGCAGTAGAGAAATTGAAGTCGTCGGTGATGTCCACATCCTGTGGCACACCATCGATGACGATGAGAGGTTCGTTGGAAGCGCTGAGCGAGCTGGTACCACGGATGCGGATGCTGCTACGTGCTCCCGGGTCACCTCCGAGGTTGATATCGAGACCTGCGATTTGTCCTTGCAGGGCCTCCTCCACCGATGTGACCGGTGAAGTCTCCACGATGGCAGAGAGGTCTACTTTCTGTACTGATGACGTCTGCTCCATGCGTGAGATACCCATGCCGTCCCGTCCTCCTCTTGTACCTGTGACAGTGACCTCTTGCAGTGTGGTCTCGTTTTCGAGTTTGAAGTCAATCTGTGTCTGACCTGTGTAGTTGACGGTTTTAGCTTTCATTCCGATATACGTGGCCCTCACCTTGAGGTTTTTGCTGTCTGCCGGCACCTGTAGGTAGTAGTTTCCATCTATGTCAGTGACGACGCCCTTTACATAACGATTCTGGCTGTTGACGAGCACCACGTTGGCACCGATGATAGGATCTTCCATCCCGTTGTCGAGCGCCTCGGTCACCTTACCTGTGATCACTTTTTCCTGTGCCATCATGCTCACCGAGCACAACAGCATGACTAAGAAGACAAATATTCTGTTTTGTTTCATGGCGCTCTGTATTATTGTAAGATTCCGTCAATGAAGTGCATACATCCGTCGGCGAATGCGAACGGCAGTCCATAGTATTTCTCTATGACCCCCACGCTCTGTCCGTTGTCAAATCCGGCGTAAATCCGTCCATTGCTTTCGGTGATATTGAGGTGTTCACTGCCCATGGTATAGAAGTTACCCTTGCAGGAAGAGCCTGGATAAGGATAGCTAGTGATGGTGTTCATCAGTGACGATACGAAATAGTTGCGCAGATAATTGGCCAGTAGCGTCTTGTTGCTGGAAGAGACGGTGCCACTGAGTGTATAGTCATCAGCCACTTTCAGTGCTGAGCACCCAGGAATGTCGGCGATATGGTTTTTGATTGCCTCGTTGGTGGGTACAAACACGACATAACGCGTATCATCGCTAACGATGGTGGGCATGGTACCATTCTGTACGAGTCCGGCCTTTTGCAGGAGTTGTGCGAAGAGGTAGTACTCATAGTTTTTGTCATTTCCCACTGCCAGCCGGTGAGTCAGTCCGTCGCCCGACGCCTCTGCGAAGAGCATCGGATAGTCATAGCTATAAGCTCGACCGTTTTCCCAAGGCTGTCCATTGTTGGTGACCTCTCTGAAATTGACAAACGGTGTGCCCTGATAGGTGGGGCTCAACTGCTCATTGAAGAGTGCGCTGGTTGTGATTTTGCCATCGAGCACGAACCAGTAGTTGAATGCGGTGTTGGTCTCGACAACCTGTATGCCTGAGGTTTTGAGTTCTGACAGATTGGGGGCTGTGTGCATATTGACGATGCTGCGAGCCTGTCCAGAACCCATATTGGCGAAGTTGCCATCCACATCGCTATACACCTCGAGATTGCGCCCTTGTGTGGTGTTATTGAGACGCATTTGAGGTTCGTTGTTATTGAACTGCGAGTTGCTGGGCACCAGTGTGACAAATTGCGACTTGTCAGAAGCGAGTGATAGCAGCAGGTCGCTCAGGTCAAGCGCATACATAAAGCACTGATAGGTCGTGTCGCGGAAAGCAGGCCCCACGACCGAAGAGAAGATGGCAGGCGCCTCCATATTGTTCATACCATAGACCATTCCGTTGGCGCAAAGTAGCCGGTCGTCCACCTCGTTGGGATTGACATTAATGGGTGTGCCATATGCTGTCTTGACCTGTCCTTTGTTGATTTCCTCTGGGAACACAGGGTCGGCCTCATCTGCAAACGACTGCATGATAAAATACTCAAGGATAAGCGGGTCGAGGTCGGTGAGCGACTTGTATCCACTTTCAGGTTTCCAGTAAGAAGAGAAGAAATGGCTGATAGCCTGATTGGACGGTGCAAAGATGGTGTAGCTTCTTCGCTCGAGCGTTGAGACCTGTCTGTAGTTAGTGACCGGCCACTCACAAGCGATATTGGGCAGCACGCCATGAGTCAGCACATATACCACCTTTCCAAGTGTTGTACTCGTCTCCTGATCAGCCTCAGTGAGTTCGGCGTAGGTGTCATAGAGGCTGATGAAGTTGCTGTAATTGGCATTGTCTTTCAGCGTAGTATGGATGGTCTCCAATGGTCTGATGACCTGGTTGACATGATAGAGATAGCCATTGTCAGTGACGGTGGCATCTGCATCTTTGACACTTGCGTTGGCCACATTGAACCCATTGTCACCTCCCGTCCACTGACTGTTGGGATAGAAATACTCATAATTGGCCTTAGCATCGATGCCCTTGGTGCGGAAGAGCATATAACTCATCACCGGCAGGTAGCGCTCGTAGTGGTAGATGGTGACGGTGGTGTCGACCCCATTGAGTTTCCCGGTGTACTGCTCCAGTCCATCGGCGCTGCGTGTGCGATGCTTGTAGTAAAGGCCCGCATCATTTTGTTTTTGTTCTTCTGTGGCTCCATCGCCCTCATTGGGTCTGAAATTGACCATCTTTGCCCAGTCGTAAGCATAATACATGAGATGATAGCCCACGGTTTTCTTCAGTTGCACCGGGTCTTTAGCATTCATGTCCTCCACGGAGGAGTAGCCGTTTTGCTGGAGGAAGTTTTTCCATGCCTCATCATCCGGTGCCATGACTGTGAGTACGCTTTGCCCGTTGACGATGGGTTTGTAGCCCGACAGTTCAACGGCTTTCAGGAACATTGTGTGGTTCCCCTCGCTTTCAAGCACTTCCCATGCGTTTCCTTTCAGCCAATCGGGCGCCTTATAATGGTCGTCGTCGGCGATGTCGTGGCACGACATGACAAATAAACTTGCAAGCAAGACGCAAAACTTAGTCAGTAGTGTTTTCTTGTTTGTCATTTAAGTATTTGTTTGATTTTGATTAAATTTTGTCTTATGTTAGGTTATCTTCCGTCAAGAACTAGTAAGCCGTGCGGATTTGAAGGTTTCTATAGTTTGTTGGGTGCAAAAATAATAAAAAAAACTAATATAATAATAAAATGTCCAATAAATACTCATTATCATCCGACTGAAATATCTTTAGATGAGCTTTTCCTGTTGTTTTTCTTTTTAGAACCCGTCTAAAAGATTATATTTGCACAAGATTTATTACGTCTCAAACGGCCGCCGACATATGAAATTGGGGAAAAATGTGAAAAAAAATATTTCAACCATGTAGTTTTTCAGACACTCTTGCGTCTAACGGATAGAAACTTGACAAAAGAACAGAAGACTATGGACATCAAAGAAAAGACATTTGCGCAAATGGTAAAAGAACATAAGGAGACGATTTACACCGTCTGTTATATGTTCTCAAAAGACAGCGATGAGGTGAATGATCTCTTTCAGGAATCGCTTGTCAATCTGTGGCGCGGCATGGACAGTTTTGCCCACCGCAGCAACATCAGGACGTGGATCTATCGCGTGACGCTCAACACCTGTATCTCCATTGACAGGAAGAAGCGCAACCGTCGTACATCCCCTCTGAGCATGGACATCAACTTGTTTGAAGACCATGACAACGACACACTTCAAGTGGACATGCTGCATCGCCGTATCTCCAAGCTGAAACCTTTCGACCGAGCCTTAGTGCTCCTCTGGTTGGAAAACCTTCCTTACGAGGAGATTGCTCAAGTACTTGGTATTACCGTAAAGAATGTCTCAGTCCGTCTGTTCAGGATCAAGGAACAATTGAAACACATGTCGAACAATTAAAAAAAAAACCGTTATGAACGAGATGAATGAAATAGAGGAAATGCGTCAGCAGATGAACATTTTGAAAGAGAAGCTGACCAAGCAGGAAATCATCAATGACTCGCTGATACGCAGTTCGATTAGTCAGAAGATGAACAATGTCAAAAATCTACGCTGGGTGAAAAGAGCAATTATCGTCTTTGGCATCTTCTACTGCCCCTGGGTGATTTACAAATTGCTTGAAATGCCTTTATGGTTTGCTTTGGTCACCATCGCCTTTTTGACCATCGCCTTCATCTATGAGGAGATTTATTCTTATGGCACCACCAAAAATGATTTCTCGCGCCATGGCCTCTTAGAAACTTGCGACAGACTCACGAGAATGAAGAAAATGAACAAGCGCTGGCTTTGGTTTGGCATCCCAGCACTCATCCTTTGGCTTGCCACATTCGCTTACCTCATCCTCCACAATAGCCAGTTGGCAGGTGCAGAACAAGAAATCTTATTGGGCATGGGGATAGGTTTGGCTATCGGTGCTATCTTCGGTACTATTTTCTACCTCAAAACGCAGCGTCAGGCCACAGAACTGATTGACGACATCCAAGAGTTGAAAGAATAGGAGCGAGTTAGGAGTGAAGGAGTGAAGGAGTAAAGGAGTTCAGGAGTTGAGGAGTTCAGGAGTTGAGGAGTTGAGGAGTTCAGACAAAGGTGCTGATAGTTTCCGAAACTTCTGAACTCCTTTTTTCTATGGGTTGAGCAAAGAATTGAAATTAAGTTTGCAAAATTGGTGATAATTGCAGGATTGTGAGTATATTTGCACATTGAACAAAATGTGTTTTTTCTCATTGCGTGAATAATCTGCGAAGGAAAGCGACACTGTCAGTACTACTGATGGTGAGTATGGGTCATTTGCTGAACGACATGTTTCAGGCAGTGATACCCTCTATCTACCCGATGATCAAAGAGTCATTGGGTTTGAGTTTTATGCAGATAGGCGCCATTACTCTGACCAACCAACTCACCTCTTCCCTTCTTCAGCCGATGGTCGGTTACTTTTCCGACAAGCACCCACGTCCATACGGTCTTGCCCTGGGCATGTGCTTCACCCTGACCGGTTTGCTTCTATTGTCATGGGCTAATAGTTTTATGGCAGTATTGTTGGCTGTGGCATTTGTGGGTGTGGGTTCGTCGGTGCTTCATCCAGAGTCGTCCAAGGTAGCCCGTCTGGCCTCAGGTGGTGCCAAAGGCATGGCTCAATCCATCTTTCAGATTGGCGGCAATATTGGCCGTGCTTTAGGTCCTGTGGCCGTGGCGCTGATTGTGGTGCCCCATGGTCAGGGGAGCATCAGATGGTTTGGCTTATTAGCGGTTGTAGCCATATGGTTATTGAGCAGGATTGGCGTTTGGTACAAGAAGCAGCTTGAGAGATATGGCAGGACCCAATCCAAGTTTGACATTGAGAACAAGAGCAGTCTCTCCCGCCATCAGTTGACCATCGCTCTTTTGGTCTTGCTGGTGCTGATGTTTTCGAAAGATTTTTACACTGCCAACATACAGAACTACATCACCTTTTACATGATTGAGAAGTTCGGACTATCCGTCACCGCCTCTCAATATGTGCTGTTTGCGTTTCTCATTTCTACAGCTGTCGGCCTACTTATCGGTGGTGAAGTCGGAGACCGTTACGGGCGCAAGTATGTCATCTGGGTCAGCATCTTAGGCTCATCTCCCTTTGCCCTCTTGCTCCCCTATTGTGGTCTTACCTGGACCATCATCTTAGCCATCCTTGTCGGTATGGTAATGTCGTCGGCCATGTCAGCCATCCTTGTCTATGCCACCGAACTGCTTCCTGGCAATGTCGGTATGATATCAGGCGCGTTTTTCGGTTTATCCTTTGGACTGGGTGGCATTGGTTCCGCCATCTTCGGTTGGCTTGCCGACTTAACAAGCATTCAATATGTCTTCCAGTTGACGGCTTTTTTGCCCTTATTAGGTATCGTCACTTATTTTCTGCCAAACATCAGAGACTAAAAATCACCCATCATTAGGCCCTCCTTTTCAGGGAACATGAAAAAACAAATCCTGAGGTCGCGACTCCACAGACAATGAGGGCCATGTGAACGAATTATATAAAAAATGAAACTATTCAAGAAGAAAAAGAGCAAGCTGTCACGGCGCATCACCTGGCGTGTCCTCGTGATTGTGTCGATCATCAATTTGTTTATCATTGGTGCGATTTTCTTATTTGACATGGCCGTTTCTTTGGTTAACAATGAGATGCGCGCGCAACAAATCATAGATGGCATAGAGGGCAAGCTAGAGACCATGGTTCAGATGGTGAAGACGGCCACCTTCAACAATCGTGTCGAGGTGGAATCCCACTTAGACAGTCCAGAGAAAGTCTTCACTGCCCTGGAGCTCGAACTTCGGGTGAACAAGCGTCTGCAGGGTTGTTTCGCTGCATTCGAGCCAGGTTACTTCAAGAGCCAAGGACGATGGTTTGAAGCCTATGCTTTTTACACTGACAGCAGTCATATTGAGCTGCAACAGATCGGCTCTTCCAAGCACGACTATTTCAATGGGGAGTGGTATCAGAAAGGATTTAGCCTAGAGAAAAGCGATGACGGCTATTTGACAGATCCGTACTACGATAACACGGTGGACAGCGGCATGTACTGCAGCTACGTCATACCATTTTTCGACCGTCAGGGCCGCAAAGTGGGTGTTTATGGTGTAGATCTTGACCTTGACTGGATAGAAGCCATGATCATCCATGAAGAGGATAAAATCAAGAAAATTGGGCTTGTGGAAAAAGACCCTGACGATCCAGAAGACATTAATGCCCTTTTCATCCAGATTCTCGACAGCAAGGGAAAGAAGATTGCAGGCTCTGAGGCCATGGGTGAGAAGACACTCAAAGCGATACTTGAGAAAGACAGCATGGTATGTGAGAAAATGAAGATCAATGACAAAACTTACTATGTCAGTTCTCATCGTATTGCAAACACCGGCTGGACCTTGGTCGTGGCCCAACACTGGAAATGGGTATTTTTAGACGGTATTTTGCTTGGCGGCATCGTCATTTTCTTCATGACCATTGGCGGTATTGTCCTCTTCTTCTTCATGAGTCGAAGTATCCGCCGCTCCACGAAACCCCTAGGATTTCTTTCCGAGTCGGCTCAGGAGGTGGCCAAAGGCAATTTCGACACGGAGTTGCCCACGTTCAAGCATAATGACGAAGTGGCACAGTTGCGCGACTCGTTTGACGCCATGCAGCAGTCTCTGAAGCGTTATGTAGAAGAACTGAAGGAGTCTACTGCCGCGAAAGCCACCATAGAGAGTGAACTGAACATTGCCAACAGCATCCAGATGTCGATGTTGCCCAAGACGTTCCCCGCCTTTCCCACCCGCAACGACATCGACCTCTTCGGTCAACTGACACCAGCCAAGGCCATTGGCGGTGACCTTTTCGACTTTTTCATTCGCGACGAAAAGCTTTTCTTTTGCATCGGCGACGTGTCAGGCAAAGGCGTGCCAGCATCACTTGTCATGGCCGTCACCCGTACACTCTTTCGCAACATCGCCGCCCATACCGCCTTGCCAAGCCATATAGTGGAAACCATGAACAAGAATCTCAGCGAAGGCAATGACAATAATATGTTTGTCACCCTGTTTTGCGGTGTGCTCGACCTGGTGACTGGTCATCTTTGCTACTGCAATGCAGGTCATGACTCCCCTTACTTGCAGACCGACTTGCTTCCCTGTGACCCCAATCTTCCCCTTGGTGTGTTGGCGGACATGAAATATTCAGAACAGGAAACAGAAATTTCTTCTGGTACAACCATTTTCCTCTATACCGACGGACTGACAGAAGCAGAGAATGCTGTGCATGAGCAGTTCGGTGGTGAGAGAGTGGCCCATCATATCAACACGATGATCGCAGACTCCCTTTCGCCTCAAATGATGGTCCAAACGATGAGGGATGCCGTGCACCAATTCGTCGGAGACACAGAGCAAAGCGACGACCTCACCATGCTCGCCATCAGATACACCAAATAAGGAACCCTTTTGAAGCACTTTTCATTGAAAAATCAATGCTACTTGTAAAAAACGTAAGTGTGCAAGGCGATGTATAAAACCCAGAAGATAGCTGTTGTGACGTTCCTTTTAGCCATAGGAATGACCTCTGCGGCACAGTCTCGCCGTGAACAGATGAGAGCGAGCGTAGACAGTGTGCTCACGGCCCGTTATTATAAGACACCATACGACACGAACTACGTGGTGCGGCCCGAAGGTCGGCTCACCCTAAAGTTCAGACTCAACCAAACAGGCAATACCATCCATGCGAAAGGAACTGTCAATGATATATACTCGAAGGCAGACCTCTATACGAGCCATAAGACCACCATTGCCGTTGCCGCCAGCTATCGCGGACTTGCTTGGGGGCTTGCTATCAATCCTGCCAAGTTGAGTGGGTCATATAAAGACTACGAGTTTAACCTCAATTATCATAGTAGTCGGCTGAGCCTCGATGCCAGTTATCAACGGTCAACGACCTTGGCGGGCGACATCGAGCGCAACGGTCTGCAACGTCTGCAAGCCAGCGATGTCAGCATGAAAGTGCTCAACCTGGCAGGCTATTACACTTTCAACCACCGCCGTTTTTCCTACCCTGCCGCCTTCACCCAGTCGTACATACAGCGTCGGTCAGCCGGTTCTTGGCTTGCTGGCTTCAGTTACCAAGGTGGCAGTATCAGAACGACTGATGAGTTGAAAGCGAGGAACCCCAATGCCCCCGACACACGTATCTATGCGGGGCATCTTGGCATTGGCGGTGGCTACGGCTACAATCTTGTACTGGGTCACAAATGGCTACTCCATATCTCCACTTTGCCCACTTTTGTGATTTACAACCGCAACAATTTCACCGTGAACGGCGAACGTAAGCGGGCAAAGCGCATGCATTTCAACATGATCTTCAACGAGCGCGCTGCCATCGTCCGCAATTTCTCCCCACACTTTTTCTGCGGTGCCACCTTGGTGATGAACAATTCTGTCTTCGACGACGATGTGGTGGTGGTCAACCAGAACAAATGGCGCGCCCGTGCCTTTGTAGGCATACGGCTGTGAAGAATCCCATTTTTTTATGTTATCGTGTCACAAAAAGGGCAATGGTGCGTCATATAGACGAAAAGACAATAAAAAGGCATGACGACAGAGAAATATATGGACGAAGTGAAGGCCATGCGCCCGACGCTGCTGAGTGTAGCCAGAGGAATCCTGGGCAGCGACGAAGAGGCAGAAGACGTGGTGCAGGATGCCATGCTGCGCCTGTGGCAACTTCGCGACGAGCCAATCATGAACCTTCGTGGATTCGCCAGGGTGGTCGTCCGCAACCTATCTCTAAGTAAAGTCAGGCGGAGACGAGTGACAGTGGATATAGCCCGGGCGGACATCGCCAGTGATGACGAGTCAGAATCGGCAAAAAACGAGCAGATAGACCGGATGATGAAACTCGTCGACGCCCTGCCTACCATGCAACAGACCGTGCTCCGCATGCGGCACATGCAGGAAATGACGATGGCCGACATCGCCAGTCTCATCGGAACCAGCGAAGCGGCCGTCAGACAGTCGCTCAGCCGGGCCCGGAGAAGCATCATCGAACAATTTAAATCCGAATCAAAATGAATGAAGACTACATACGCCAGTTGGTGGAGCGTTTCCTCCATGCGGAAACCACATTGGAAGAAGAACAGACGCTCTATGGTTATTTCCAAGGAGAGGACATCGCCGTAGACCTGATGCCCTATCGTGAGGTGTTCCAAAGCTTCTCTGCTGTGAGCGGCATTGAGAAAGATCTTCCCCAAGCCCATACACCAGTATGGATGATCCTCCTGCGAACCGTCACGACGATGGCCGCTGTCTTCTTGATTGGTCTGTTCTTCGCTGTTCATAGCGGCAACCCAGAAGAGCCACAACAGATCATAGCAACCAACCAAACCAAACATACACCCGACCTCTGCGAAGGGAGCACACCCCGGGAACTATATATGTGCTACATGGAGCGGAAGAGGGAACAATCAAAAACCTATCACTCACTAAAACGGATGATTTATGAAAACCAACAGTAAAACCATAGTCCTGATGATGCTGGTGCTCTTCATGGCATCATGCGATCACGAGGACACCCACATGCTGACCGTCATCAACGAGGACGGCTCCTGCATTCGCGAATACTCGTTCCAGACTACAGAAAAGGAACTTATGATTCCACAGGAAGAGGATTTAGACAGCCTCATTGACAAACATTGGGAACGCACTTGGTCTGTCATTGGAAACGACTCCCTGCGACATCCTGTACCTATTACGAAGGCACAGATTGACAGTCTTCAAAAGGAGGATCCCAACAGTTGCCTTTCCGACAGCCTGATGATGCACGTCAAAAAACGCTTCGATGCTGTACAGGAGATGAGCGACCATCTGCTCATGGCTGAAGGATTCAAAGCAAGCAGTACACTGGAGAAGAGTTTCAAGTGGTTCTATACCGACTACACCTTCATCGAGACGTTTGTCTACGACGGCCCGCCCATCTTCCCCATCCCCATCAGCCGCTTCCTTAGTGCTGATACTGCCTCTTACTGGTTTACGGGCCATCCTGACTTGACACGAAACTTGAGTGGACAGGATAAGAAAGAAGTGTTGGACAAGATAGAGACAAAAGTCGGCCAGTGGCTCAATGCCAACTGGTTCGCTGAAATATGCAAGGCGATTTCCGACAACTATGACAAGGTCAAAAACCCGCCTGTCAGCAAGGAGTCGTTCGTCAGTCAATGTGATGAGTTGGCCATGCATCCGGATGTTCTCAACGACACGGATGACAATGTTGACAACTTTGACAATTTCAAAAAGGTGCTCGACCATCATTTTCATTCCGATGCCTACACCACGATTCTTAATTCTGACACGTTGGGCAGCATTCAGCGCTACGATCCATTCCTGTCGTTCAAGACCAACTATGACCTCGTCATGCCTGGAAAAGTTACGGATGCAGGCATGGGGGAGTATGATGGTCATGTCATCCACTATCGTGTCTCTGGTGAGCGTACCATTCCCGACGACTACAAGTACAGTATCAAGGCGACTTCGCATGTCACCAATATCTGGGCATTCATTGTCACCATTCTCGTTATTGCCTTGGCCATCGGCAGTTTCGCCTTATCACCCAACAGGCGGAAACATTGACTGCCCCGAATAAAGATCATCACCTCAGTTAAGAACATTTAACGTTGCACTGTTATGTATTTCAGCCCAAGCTGCGTTATATAACAGGTAACGATAAAAACGAAACGAAAATGGTCAAACCATCCATCCTCACCATCCTACTTGCTCTCGTCTGCACGACGGTGAGCGCCATCGACGAATATCAGTTTCATAGCGGAACGGCCGTACTAAAAGGGCGTATACTAAACAAGCCTGCAGACGAGTGGAACATTGTCTCTGTGCGAGCATACGACTTGTTCACGGAAAAGGAACTGATATACACCATCCCTGTGGCCCAGGATGGCACGTTTGAGAGGAGCATTGATTTGCCTCACTCTCAGAGTGTGTTGGCACTAGATGTCTCAGATGTATTCTTGGCCGTGGACGACACGGTGGAAGTGACCAAAGACGCTTCACAGGACAACTACGAAGGAGTGGTCTTCGGAGGACACGGCACGAGTGCAGACATCAACCGGCTCTGGCCTGCGGTGAAAAAGCACTATTTTGGTGACAAACCCCTGTTCATCGAGGGCTTGGCGAGAGAGGACATTCCCAAGTGGAAGAGCGACATGGTGAAGCTGATGGACGCTATCATCGCCGACATGGAGGCCGATTGCCTTCCCTTGCCTACTGGCACTCATTCCTATGTCAAGGATGTGATGGGAGCCAGCCTGTTGGGCGAACTGCTCATGGCCTTTATGATGAATCATCGCCACAACATGACAGGGAATAGTTATGCCCATCTCAACATCGCGGATTTAGCCGATTACTACGACTTTCTTGCAGGGCGTGAGCAATGGTTGCTTGACAATCCCGCCATGCTGTTGGTAACAAAAGACCCGATGTTCCTCATCAATTACGTAGGTGTGTTCGTTATGATCGACATCCATATGATGCGCAACAAACTGCTTCTCGGATACCACGCAGATGATACTCCTGAGGATGTTGCTTACAAGACAGACATGGTATTGCCGCGCGACTTTGATGCCGAACAGCACCGCCGCATGCTCAAGATGCGACAGGATACGCTGTTCACCGTCGCTGACTACTACCGGAAGGCTTCGCAAGTCATCACATCGCGCTATGGGCTTAAAAACGTAGGTTTCATGCAGCAGATGGTGATCTGTCAAGATGTTTTCCAAGAAGATCGTATCGACGAAAACTCCGACCCCGACCAAGTGGCCACCTTCTTCGCCGCCGCCATACCCATGTTTACCAATCCCATCGTGGCCTATCACGCATTGGACCGCTACCGCCAGTATGTCAAGCAGAGAGAGGGGAAAGTGACAGATGCAGCATCCACCACCCCCGAGGCCGATGCCGTCTTCCAAAGTGTCATTGAGCCCTACAAGGGGAATGCGCTATTCCTTGACTTCTGGGACATGGGCTGTGGTCCCTGCCGACTCAGTATGCTAGAAGACCGCGAACTTGTGGCTCAACTGAAAGACCTGCCCGTACGCTTCCTCTATATCTGCGACGAGAAGACCAGTCGCCGCGATTATGCAGAGAAGTGGATGACAGAGAATCATATCAAGGGTGAGCACATCTACTTGACACATGAAGAGTGGCTTCTCCTCTGCGGCAAGTTCCAGTTCAACGCCGTACCTTTCCACCTTGCCGTTGACAAAGACGGAAACATAGTCTCACGCGATGTCATCGACAGCTATGTCAAGGAATTGCAGGATCAATATAACTTGGAATAGGACGATACTCTATGATATGGAACAGAAATTCGGCATCAATAGCATTGACTTGCAAGAGTTGTATAACTTCTGCAAGCGGGAGGGTGAGACCGTCAGTTATCAGAAAGGCGAGCGGATGGAGTGTGAGGGCGAACCGTCGCGGTGGTTCGGCTTTGTTACCAAAGGATGTTTCAAGTATGTGACACAAGGCATCAGTGACGACAAGGAGCACATCACTTGGTTTTCGTTCGAGGGTGAGTATGTGGGCGACTATCCCTCCTGTCTCAATGGAGCCCCTTCACAGACCGCGATAGAGGCGATGATGCCCAGCAGCGTGTTAAGGGTGAGTGGCGAACAACTGATGCAGCTATTCAGCCAAAATACGAGAACCATGGAGCTACGCAGTATCATCGGGGAGCACCTGCTCAGTCAGGCACGTGCCCGTTATCTGGACTTCCACCGTGCCACGCCTCGCGAGCGTTACAACCTGTTGCTCCACCGTTGTCCTGGTATTGTGGAACACCTGCCCCTGCATGCCATCGCATCATTTCTGAACTTAACTCCACAACAATTGTCACGAATCAGAAGAGTCGTCACATTTGAAGATTGAGAGCACAACGACATAAAACTCTGAACATTTGTTCAGACTTTCACCCTCGGCATCCTTTTCTTGGAATTCGCCGGGGCTTTTTCGTATGTCTTTTAGTAATATTGCATCATCATTTATCACGTATGTAACACGAAAGACAAACAAATTGCAAAAAAAGATATTCCCATGCAGTCTTTTCGTTAATTTTCGGACTATAGCAATTGAGACACTATGTTCGTAATGGAGATTGTACGATTGATAGAACGATGCAGGCAAGGGGACGCAGAAGCCCTCGGAGAACTGTATGAGGCATACGCCCATCGTATGAGGGGCGTGTGCCGTCGGTATGTCAGCGACAAGCAGACAGTGGAAGATGTGGTCCACGACGCTTTCGTGATCATCTTCACTTCATTTGACAGACTTCGTGATCCACGGCGTGCTGAGTCATGGATGATGGCCATCGCCAGGAATGTGGCTTCAAAATGCAAGGATCATTTGGATACATTGCCTACAATTCCACTCGAAGAAACGGACGGTGCAGAACTTCTTGCTGCAGAAGATGACGGTGTGTGCCTGTCGTCTGAGGAAAAAGACGTGAAAGGTGTTCCTTTATCTGAGGTGATAGGATTGATTGACAAACTACCAGAAGGCTATGGGCAGGTGTTTCGTTTGTCTGTCTTTGAGGGCATGACACATAAGGAAATCGCCGCCATGTTGGACATCGAGCCACATTCCTCATCATCGCAACTTTCGCGAGCAAAAAAGATGTTGCGCAAGATGATGCAACAGTACTGGGTCCTACTCCTGCTGCTATTTGTTCCCCTTACGTTCTATCTGTTCAAGAAGGCGTTTGACAATGAGGATCATTCGTCTCCTGCCATCATTGGAAAGAAACCTATTGTTGCGAAACCAGAATCACAACCAGGACAATCTCCAACAGAACAATCTCCAACAGGACAATCGCACAAGCCTGTGATAGTCGCCCGACCGACGCCTCTCGCGGACACGACAGTATCTGACACACTACAATTGATGATCACACAAGCTGCGGATTCCACAATGCTTGACACTTTGTCAAATATGACCGCACAAGAGCACACCATCTCTGATACGGTGAAGTATAAAGAACTGACTGACACAGTTCAAACTATCCGAAAGATGGAAATGCCGCATCACGAAATCACGAACTGGATTCCTGAGAGAACAGTCACAGGCCATACTCCGAAATGGTCTGTGGAACTGGCATACGCAGGGCAGTTAGACAAGTGGAACCGTTACAACCAGTCATACACTTACAAGCCCAAGCCATTGCCTGGCCAGTCAGACCCGGGTACGAGTCCTACGATTCCAAGCAGCATCGACAATTGGAGCGACTATGCCGTCTATCTGGCCAACAACCCAGATGCTGCAAGTGAACAGACCCGCAGCGTCATCATGCGCATAGCGCTGAACAATGCCAATCGTCCTGGCGAAGACAAAATCCTGCGCACGAGCCATCACCAAATGCCGATCACATGGTCGTTGTCCCTTAAATACAAACTGAATCATCGTTGGGGGCTTGAAACTGGCCTGAACTACAGCAAACTCAACTCTGAGTTTAAGATGGGCGAAGACGGCAACAAGATAGAACAGCAACAGGCGATACACTATCTTGGCATCCCTGTGAAAGGACTATTCAACATCTATGGCGGAAAGACGTGGAGCCTTTACGGCAGTGCCGGTCTGATGACGGAAATACCTGTCTATGCACCCTTGTACTCCAACTATTATGTGAATGGTGTGTATGAAACTGGTGAGAAGACCGCCATCCGTGCCCCGTGGCAGTTCTCCACCACTTTCGGCCTGGGCATGCAGTACCATCTGACTCCCCACATCGGCATCTTCGCTGAGCCAAATCTGCAATACTTCATCCCGACACATACCGACATCGAGACCTACCGCACCGAGCATCCGTTCACCTTCTCATTGCCATTAGGCGTCAGGTTTACTTGGTAGCCGTGCAGTCTTTTCATGGTTTGACGGACTCTATAAATAAAGAGTGTTTAATTTCAAAAATAAGGAAGAAGATGAAAAATAACAAAACAATCGTATGGATGATGGCGACAGTCATCGCCAGCATGACAATGAGTGCTTGCAGCATTGACGACTACCAACCTGCAAAGCCTTTCACGACCGACCCGGTAGAACTCAACAAACTCTACGTTTACGGCATCAACCCCTCTGAAACGAAATCGGCAGAAGAAGGATACAAGATACTTTTCACCGATGACGACATCGAGTGGTTTGATTTGAACACGCGCGAAATCAGGTTCAAGGACGATGTGGACAAGGGCGAGCCACTCTACAAACGTCTGCAACCCTTCAACAAAATCGGCATCCAGCTGAGCGATTATTTTTTGTTTGAAATCAGCAGTTTTGTCGGTTTGTGGGACAGTCGCATCTTTTACGACCTGGTTCTTTGCTATGGAAAGATGGAAGGAGAGGTAGTTAATGACGGCAAGTACTATCTGTATGACTGTTACCCTATCTGGTTCATCAATGACGAGCAAGTGCAAGCCAACATCAAGAAGAACGCCGCACAATGGGAAACTTTCATTAAATTCCTTGCAAGCAAAGGCAAGTTGAGGTAATCGGCGTGCTGTTTGGCTTGTCCAAGAAATAAACTCTAAAGCGTGCAGTCATTCGTTGCAGTTTCAGACTTTATAAGTGTAAACTGCAACGAATTTTTATGTATTCCATTTTTGATTATGCCTACAATGGCTGCCTCTATCTGAACAACATCATACGCCCTCGACACAAGAGGTTGTCGCAGCTTATGATTTATGCCACCACTGCCTGCCAGTCGCAATGCAAGCACTGCAACATCTGGCAAAAGAAAGTGGAACATCTTTCAATTGATGACATTCAACAAGTGATGAAAAGCCGATGTGTGACGCGACACACGACCGTAGGGTTGGAGGGTGGCGAGTTCATCCTCCATCCACAGGCTGCGGAAATCATGGCATGGTTTCAAGGGCATCATCCCAACTACACACTGCTCTCCAATTGCCTGGCTCCCCGCCGTGTCATCAAAGCCGTCCGTCTCTACCATCCCCGACATCTATACGTCTCTCTCGACGGTGACCGCAAGACCTATCAGCAGATGCGAGGCCGCGATGGTCACGACAGGGTAATTCAGGTGGTGGAGGCTTTGAAGGACGAGTTGCCGCTGTCGCTGATGTTCTGTCTCTCGCCATGGAACAGTTTCGAGGACATGGCTTATGTGATCGATGTGGCCAAACACTATGGTGTGGACGTGCGTATCGGCATCTACGGCACGATGGCCTTTTTTGATACAACATGTGAACTGCTCACGACAACGGATTTCATTCCCCAAATCCCGAAAAACATTCATGACACGCAGGAGAACTTTGACTTTGTGGCTCTCTATGACGAATGGCGCAACGGGCGGTTGAGACTCCGATGCCAGAGCATCATGAGCAACCTTGTCATCCACAGCAACGGTGATGTGCCGCTTTGCCAGAACCTCGGTATTTCAATCGGCAACATCCACCGACAGTCACTTGATGAAATCTTCAACGGCAAGGCAGCATGTCAGATGCAGTGTCACTATTCCAAGAACTGCAATGACTGTTGGATCAACTTCCATCGCAAGTATGACATCATCCTCCTTCGCAATTTGGAACGTTTGCTGCCCAAACGACTTATCGAGCATTTCTACGGGCCGTACCAATGGACGGATCATCCACGTACAACTTATCACCAATACTTCAAGAAACGATGATAAAACAATTGATCAACCGCTACAAACGACTGCGCACGGAACACTTTCTCGCCCAAACGCACCCATATTCTTATGCCTTCGTGGGGATGGGCCAACACTCACTGACCAACCTTTATCCCGTTCTCCACTACCTCGGAGTTCCGCTGAAATACATTTGCGTCACCTCGGAGAGGAAGGCACAGATGATAGCGCAAAAGTACAGGGTGAAGGCGACCTCCTCACTCGACATGATATTGAATGATGATGAAGTGAAAGGCATATTTGTCTCTGCCACGCCTTCTGCACATTTCTCCATCGCTTCGCATATTCTGAAAAGCGGGAAGTCATTGTTCATTGAGAAACCTCCCTGTCAGACGCTTGCAGAACTCGATGCTCTCATTGACCTTCAACAGTTTCATGGTTCACGTATAGCGATGGTTGGACTACAGAAAAGATATGCTCCTGCCATACAAATCTTTAGGAAGCGGCTCGCAAAGGAGCACCTTGTCAGTTATGACCTTCATTACCTCACTGGAGCCTATCCCGAGGGGGATGCCCTCCTAGGTTTGTATATCCATCCCCTCGACCTTGTTGTCCATCTGTTTGGCAAACCCGAAATCCTTGCTTATGAGCAAATCGCCCCCTCATCTTACCTTCTCATGCTTCATCATCCCAAAATCACCGGCACACTCGAACTATCCACGACCTATTCCTGGACCGCTACTGAGGAATCATTGAAAGTCTGCACCACTTCTGGTATTTACCGTTTCTCTCAGATGGAAGAACTAAGTTACGAACCTATTCCCCCCACCGTCTTCGGACTCCCATCAGAAAAGATTCGTCCATGGAAAAAGAGCATCGAACACCTTTACACACGCAACAATTTCACGCCCATCCTCCATAACAACCAAATCCATTCGCAGGGATATTTTAATGAGATACAAGCGTTTGTTGAAGCGGTGGAAGGTTATGGAGACAACGTCATTTCGTCAATTAAGGCGACACGAGACACCTATATGTTAATGGAAGCTATCAAGCAACGCTAATCTTGTGAATCACTGGTATGAATCACAGCAACGCTAATCTTGTGAATCACTGGTATGAATCACAGATGGTTTTGCTCCTGATGACAACTCACAGTTGTACTGTTTGCGCGAGGGCCTTGTCAACTTTTGTGCCCACGCCGATTATTTCAGCCCTATGCATCCTACGATTCGCAAATTCGATGACCGTATTGAGTTTCAGAACCCTGGGAGTTTCATCGTAGGTATCGATGTGGTGAAGACCAAGAACGCGTCCTTCCCTCGCAATCCAACCATTATCAATCTGTTCCGATATGTCAAACTCTCCGAAAGCGCCGGCTATGGAATAGACAAAATGCTGAAATGGGAAAAACTGACCAAGCAAGCTGTGGATTTCGAGACAAGCATTTTGTACTCCACAATAACGTACCACTTGCCTAAAAGTGGTCAGAAAAGTAATACGAAAAGTGGTATGAAAAGTAACACGAAAAGTAATACGAAAAGTAATACGAAAAGTAATACGAAAAATGAAAAAGCCATTATCTCTGCCATTAGATCCAATCCTGCTATTTCCATAACAGAGATGTGTCCTATAACTGGATTGTCACAGAGTGGTGTTCAGAAAATTATTATAAGATTAAGGCAACAGGGGCTTATTCAAAGAGTCGGCCCTGCTAAAGGTGGCTATTGGGAAATCATCGAGTGAGGGGCCAAGGAAGTTCTATCGTTCTGAGCCAATGCAAAAGGACAGCCGTCACTGGATGGCTGTCCTTTTCTCTCTGCTATCAAAAAAACGAAATCCGGAAAATGGCGTGTGGCACCATGTGGCATCGTGTGGCATCGCTGATTATCAGCAAGATAGAGAGGTTTCCCGTTGTGGCAGGCGTGTGGCACTATGTGGCATCTCACCACCACATCGGGGGTATTGTGGCATGAGTGTGGCATTCTCTATTCAGATACAAGAGAAGTAAATATAAATATTGGCTGAATATCAGTCAGTTATAAGCATTGCCACAGATGCCACAGATGCCACAAGGGTAAAATGTGGTATTATTGATTTTTTGCTGAGGACGATGTCGTATTTTACTATGCCAACAGATACCATTGGATTGGTGTTACCCCAAAAGCAATCTCGAATCTTTTTCTTCCCTGGTGGTCAGTCCGTCCCCATAAACCATATCATAATCTCCGTCACCGCGATTCAAGTTTTGGTGACTATGATGGCCTAACACACCTGACAAAGGGTAATTTTCCATAGGCTACGGCGCTCCACTTTTTATAAAGCTTTGGTTTTTAGGAGTTTATGATTTATCTTTATTTACCTATTTTCCATAGGCAACTGATACAACTATCGAAAAAACAACGTAACTTTGCAACCG
>JAEEGL015789754.1_pt1 | contig 35130 bp, 31 predicted proteins | sample 9134231 | NCBI WGS metagenome assembly JAEEGL01 (sample SAMN16246548, study PRJNA631951) | gut metagenome | biome: gut microbiome; feature: rumen; material: fiber-attached | host: Bos | place: Iran: Karaj | collected 2018-10 | reverse complement strand
CTTGCGCCGGTCGCCAGCACCGTATTGCTACAGCCTGCTGCCCCTCGACTTGCATGTGTTAAGCCTGCCGCTAGCGTTCATCCTGAGCCAGGATCAAACTCTCCATTGTATAATTTCTATATGTTTCAGTCCAATCCCGCTCCGCTCTTCTTCATTCAAAGAAATTCACGCTTGCTCTTTCAATTGTTATGCTACAATTGCCTTGTACTATTTTTCCAATAGCACTTAGTCTTCCATCTTTTCAATCAACTTTATCCTCCGTTCTTCCGAAACGGGCTGCAAATATAGCCCTTCTTTTTTTATCTCCAAAAAAATATTAAAATTTTTCGAGGAGAATCTAGAAAAGACTCGGGTAGTTCTCGTCCATATCTACCAGGATATGGCTGATGACGGCATTCCGGATGAAAGCGGACTTGGATTTAATGCCGTATTTCTTGCAATACCCGTCGATCGCCGCCTTCTCCTTTTCATTAAAAAGAATCGTTTTGCGAAAGGTACGGCGCAGCTGGACCTTCCGGTTGCGCATAGCGTCAACCGAAACGGAATCCTTTTTCTTTCTAGTAGATTTCTTCCTGGCCACAACTGCGGGTATTTGTCATTGTAAATATACATTTTTTCATTTAATAATCAAAATTTGCCATTGGATAATTTTTATAGTACATTTGCATCGTTCTATGAAAAAAGTATGCACATATCCTTCGATTGCGATACGACGTGTCCGACGTTAAGCCGGCGGCGTGATTTCAGCTCGCGTTTCGCACAGGCTTTTTTCAATTCTCCCGGGACAGCAGAATCCCACCCCCATTTTCCGATAATCAAAACTTTATTCATACCAAATGAATATCTCCATATTTGTGGCAGATAGCAGCCACGCCAAATACGCACAGGCGATTTGCGATGAGATATACCTCTCAGCGCAGGAAAGAGGCACCGGCATCGCACGCCGTACCCCGGAATACATCATCGAAAAAATGAATGCCGGCAAGGCAGTCATCGCCCTCACCGACGAAGGCGAATTCGCAGGCTTCTCATACATTGAGACCTGGGGACACAAGCAGTTCGTCGCCAACTCCGGACTTATCGTCAACCATAAATACCGCAAGATAGGCCTGGCCTCCAAGATCAAGGAGCGCATCTTCCGCCTGTCCAGGGAACTGTATCCGGACGCAAAGATTTTCAGCATCACCACCGGCCTGGCAGTGATGAAGATCAACACCGCCCTCGGCTTCAAACCCGTCACGTTCTCCGAACTGACCGACGACGAAGAATTCTGGAAAGGCTGCGAAGGCTGCAAGAACTTCGACATCCTGACCAGGAACAATTATGAGAGGTGCCTCTGCACAGGCCTTCTCTACGACCCTATGGAACACATCAAGATAGACATCAAATAGCACGACCCGATATGGAAAAGAAGAAAAAAGTAGTAGTAGCCTTCAGCGGCGGGCTGGACACCTCCTACACCGTAATGTACCTCGCCAAGGAAAAAGGATTCGAAGTACACGCAGTTTGCGCCGACACCGGCGGTTTCAGCGCCCGGCAGCTCAAGACCAACGAAGAGAACGCCTACAAGCTCGGAGCCACAAAATACGTGACGCTGGACGTAACCAAAGAATACTACGCCAAGAGCCTGAAATATATGATCTGGGGCAATGTCCTGCGCAACGGCACCTACCCCATCAGCGTTTCTTCCGAGAGGATTTTCCAGGGTATGGCTATCGCCAAATACGCCCGCGAGATCGGCGCCGACGCCATCGCCCACGGTTCCACCGGAGCAGGCAATGACCAGGTGCGTTTCGATATGACTTTCCTGGTGATGTGCCCGGGAGTTGAAATCATCACCCTCACCCGCGACGGCAACCTTTCACGCAAGGATGAAGTAGACTATCTCAACGCCCACGGATTCAACGCAGACTTTGCGAAACTCAAATACTCATACAACGTAGGCATCTGGGGCACTTCAATCTGCGGCGGCGAGATCCTCGACAGCAAGCAGGGCCTTCCCGAGTCAGCCTACCTGAAGCAGGTCAGCAAGCAGGGCAGCGAAATCCTCAGCCTCGAATTCAAGCACGGAGAGATCTGCGCAGTCAACGGAAAGAAATATGAAGACAAGATCGCTGCGATCCAGGCAGTCGAGGAGATAGGATGTGCCTACGGCATCGGCCGTGATATGCACGTCGGCGACACCATCATCGGCATCAAGGGCCGCGTAGGTTTCGAAGCCGCAGCTCCGATGCTGATCATCGCAGCCCACAAGTTCCTCGAGAAATTCACCTTGAGCAAATGGCAGCAGTACTGGAAGGACCAGGTAGCCAACTGGTATGGAATGTTCCTGCACGAAAGCCAGTATCTGGAGCCTGTTATGAGGGACATCGAGGCTATGCTCGAGAGCAGCCAGCGCAACGTCAACGGCACAGTCACCCTCGAGCTGAGGCCCTACGGCTTCTCGACCGTCGGCGTCGACTCGCCTGACGACCTTGTCAAGTCTAAGCTCGGAGAGTACGGCGAAACCCAGAAGGGCTGGACTGCAGAGGATGCCAAAGGCTTCATCAAAGTCACCTCCACCCCTCTTCGCGTGTATTACGGCAACCATAAAGATGAAATGATATGATCAGGGCTGCAATAGCGGGCGGCACCGGCTACACGGCAGGAGAGCTGCTCAGAATCCTCATCCGGCATCCCGAAGTGCAGGTGACCGACGTCCTCAGCACTACGAGCGCAGGCAAGCCTGTCACCAGTTTCCACCGCGACCTGCTCGGCGAGACCGACCTGGCCTTCACCGACAGCCTGAGCGGCGACGAAGATGTGATATTCCTCTGCCTGGGGCACGGACTGTCGCGCGAATTCCTCGACAGCCACGCACTTCCGCAGGGCTGCAAGATAGTCGACCTCGGCAATGACTTCCGCACTGAGCCGGACTACAATGAGCTCCATTTCATATACGGACTGACCGACGTCTTCAAGATACAGATAAGCGGCTGCGACTATGTCGCCAATCCGGGCTGCTTCGCCACCTGCATCCAGCTGGCATCCGTGCCGCTGGCAGCTATGCACCTTCTGAAGGATGAGCTGCACGTGACCGCCATCACCGGTTCCACCGGAGCAGGCCGCAAGCTTTCCGAGACGACGCATTTCAGCTACCGCAACGACAACATATCCGTATACAAGCCGTTCACGCACCAGCATCTGGCCGAAATCCGCCAGACCCTCGGGATCCTCGGCGGCAACTGCCCGCAGGTGAACTTCGTGCCGATGAGGGGCGATTTCGCCCGCGGCATCTTCGCCAGCGTCTACACCCGCTGCGATCTGGACGCCGCCCAGCTGAACGAGCTTTACCGGAATTATTACAGCGACTCCCCTTTCGTCTTCGTCAGCGAAGAGCCCATAAGCCTCAAGGAAGTCGTTGGAACCAACAAATGCCTGCTGCACATCGAAAGCTATAACGGTTACGCCCACATAACTTCGATTATCGACAACCTCACCAAGGGAGCCAGCGGCCAGGCCGTGGAAAATATGAACCTGATGTTCGGCCTCGACCAGGCGACAGGCCTGCGGTTCAAAGCAAACTACTATTAAAATGGAATTATTCAAGACATATAAACTGTGGCCGATAGAGCCTGTAAAGGGCAGCGGCTGCCACGTCTGGGACAAGGAAGGCACTGAGTACCTCGACCTTTACGGAGGACACGCCGTGATTTCCATCGGACACTGCCACCCCGTCTATGTGGAGATGATGCAGCGGCAGCTGGGCAGACTCGGCTTTTACTCCAATGCTGTGGAAAATTCGCTGCAGGTGGAGCTTGCCCGCGAACTCGGCTTGCAATGCGGCTACCCCGACCACTCGCTGTTCCTGTGCAACAGCGGCGCTGAAGCCAATGAAAACGCCTTCAAGGCAGCTTCTTTCCAGACCGGGCGCAGGAAAATCCTGGCCATCGGCAAGGCTTTCCACGGCCGCACGAGCGGAGCCGTCGCAGCCACCGACAATCCGGCCATCCAGTCTGCCTTCAACAAGACCGACAATGTGGTCTTTACTCCCCTTAACGACATCGACTCTCTCAAGAGCCATCTGGCCACCGGAGAATATGCCGCACTGATCGTGGAAGGCATCCAGGGCGTAGCCGGCATATTCGAGCCTTCGGCCGCTTTCTGGAAGGCAGCCCGCGAAGCCTGCGACGCCACTGGCACGCTGCTGATAGCTGATGAAATACAGAGTGGCTATGGCCGCAGCGGCCGCTTCTTCGCCCACCAGCACTCCGGAGTCAGCGCCGACATAATCACTGTGGCGAAAGGTATGGGCAACGGTTTCCCTATTGGTGCAGTCCTGCTCAGCAGCAAGATTGACGCCCGCTACGGGATGCTGGGCACCACCTTCGGCGGAAACCATCTCGCCTGCACCGCCGCCCTGGCTGTGCTCAAGGTGATGAAAGATGAGTGTCTGGTAGAAAACGCCGCCGCAGTCGGCCAATATCTGATGGAAGGCCTCAAAGGCAACAAGGCCATCAAGGATCTGCGCGGCAGGGGTCTGATGATAGGCATCGAACTCTCGGAAGAATGGACCGACCTGCGCGACAGGCTTCTTTTCGAAAAGCATTTATTCACCGGAGGCGCCGGCAAGAACGTGATAAGGCTGCTGCCTCCACTAATGATCAGCCGCAAGGATGCAGACGCATTCCTCGAGGCATTCAACTCACTTACGCTATGAGACAATTTATGGGACCGAAGGACCTGCCGGGCATAGCATACGCCCTCGAACAGGCCAGATACGTAAAACAGAACCGCTTTGCAGACCAGCATCTCGGGAAGAACAAGACGATGCTGCTGGTGTTCTTCAACTCCAGCCTCCGCACCAGGCTCAGCACCCAGAAGGCAGCGATGAACCTCGGAATGAACACCATCGTGCTCGACATCAACCAGGGCGCGTGGAAACTCGAGACCGAACGCGGAGTCATAATGGACGGAGACAAGAGCGAGCACATCCTCGAAGCAATCCCCGTGATGGGCAACTACTGCGACGTCATCGGAGTGCGTTCGTTCGCCGGCCTCAAGGACAAGAAATACGACTACAGCGAAACTATACTGCGCCAGTTTATGGAATACTCCGGCAAACCGGTGATAAGTATGGAAAGCGCAACCGTGCATCCTATGCAGGCCTTCGCTGACCTCATCACCATCGAGGAGCACAAGAAGACCGACCGGCCCAAGGTCGTACTCACGTGGGCGCCCCACCCCAGGGCACTTCCGCAAGCAGTACCCAATTCATTCGCACAATGGATGAATGCCGCCGGATACGAGCTAGTCATCACACATCCCAAGGGTTATGAGCTGGAGCCGGAGTTCGTCGGTGACGCTGTCGTGGAATACGACCAGGACAAGGCCCTCGCCGGAGCCGACTTCGTTTATGCGAAGAACTGGTCGGCCTGTATGGAACCCCACTACGGCGAAATCCTGTCGACCGACCGCAGCTGGACCATCACGACCGAGAAGATGGCCCTCACCGACAACGCATTCTTTATGCATTGCCTTCCCGTGCGCAGGGGAATGATAGTGAGCGACGACGTGATCGAATCCCCTCAGAGTCTCGTGATCCCCGAAGCCGCCAACAGGGAGTTCAGCGCCCAGACGGTCATCAGAGAAGTCCTGAAATCACTTTAGTATGAAAACACTGTCAGTCATAAAGATCGGCGGGAACGTGGTCGACGACCCGCAGGCACTGGATGCCTTCCTCGACGACTTCACCGCCCTGCCGGGCAGCAAGATCCTTGTACACGGAGGCGGCGTGATGGCCAGCCAGACCCTGCTCAGGCTGGGCATCGAGCCCAAGATGGTGGAAGGCCGCAGGATTACCGACGAGCAGACCCTGAAAGTCGCGGTGTCGGTATACGCCGGATGGCTGAACAAGACCATAGTGGCGAAGCTCCAGGCCAGAGGCTGCAACGCAATCGGCCTGTCAGGAGCCGACGGCAGCGTCATAGACTCGGACATACGCCCCAAGGAACCCATAGATTACGGTTTCGTCGGAGACATACGGGCCGTGGACGTCAAATTTCTGGATATGCTTATGGAGCAGGGGCTGACACCGGTCCTTTGCGCGGTGACTCACGACCGCAAAGGCACGCTGCTCAACACCAATGCCGACACCATCGCCTCGAGGGTTGCCAGAGCTATGGCGGCCGTACGTCAGGTGTCCCTCACCTTCTGCTTCGAAAAGAACGGAGTGCTTTCTGACCCTGAAGACGGCGACAGCGTCATACCCACTATCGACCGTGAGACCTTCCGCGATATGAAAGCCACAGGAGCCGTGTCGGCCGGTATGATACCGAAGCTCGACAATGCCTTCTCCGCCATTGATGCAGGAGTGAAAAGAGTGATCATCAAGAGCTCTGCAAACCTTGGCAGGGCAATAGGAACAGTAATAGAATGAGCGACATAAGCCAATACACACAACAGGCCTGCCAGCTGCTTTCAGATATGATAGCCATCCCGGCAGAAAGTTTCCACGAGACGAAGAAAGCTGACTTTCTGTGCTCCTTCCTCGAATCGGAGGGCCTCTCTGCAGCCAGATACGGCAACAATATCGTCGTAAGGCAGCCCGAGAACGACCCCGGCAAGCCGGTGCTGATGCTCAACGCGCACATCGACACTGTGGCAGCAGCGGCCGGATACAGCTTCGACCCCCTGAATCCGCCTGCCGACAGGACCAGGATCCTGGGGCTTGGCAGCAACGACGACGGCGCCAGCGTAGTGTGTATGATATTCACCTTCATCCATACGATGAAAGAGCGGCTCGAGCTGCCGGTCAACCTTCTTCTCGCCCTGAGCTGCGAAGAAGAGCGCTCGGGAGAGAGGGGAATGAGGATGCTCCGCCGCATAGTCGAGCGGGAAGCCGATTTCGCCATAGTCGGAGAGCCCACGGGAATGAAAGCCGCCGTTGCGGAAAGAGGCCTGCTTGTGGTGGACGCCACCTGCGAAGGCCGCAGCGCCCACTGCGCCCACGCCGAACTCGGCGACAATGCCCTTTATAAGGCAGTCGAAGCGATCAGCGCCATACGCCGGCTTCAGTTCAGCAAAGTATCGCCCTCGATGGGTCCGGTCGGGCTTAACGTCACCCAGATAAACGCCGGCACGGCGCACAATGTCATTCCGGACAGCTGCAGTTTCGTGATAGACATCCGCACCACAGACAGTTACACCAACGAAGAGATAATGGAGCTTCTGCAGCAGGCTGCTCCGCAGTGCGGAATGAAAGCCCGCAATATGCTGAACCACGCTTCCGCGACTCCGCAGGGCCATTCCCTGATCAGGACTGCTGCAAGTCTCGGCGTCGAAACCTACATCTCCCCCACCACATCCGACTGGATGAGGCTGTCGATCCCCGCCATAAAGATGGGCCCCGGCGACAGCAACCGTTCCCATAAAGCCGACGAATTCGTCTATCGCGGCGAAATCACAGACGGACTGAAAAAGTATTTGGACTTCATAACGAACATACAGTTATAATTATGCAGACTCTCTGGAACAAAGGCGTTTCGGCCACACAGATGGTTGAAGACTTCACGGTCGGAAATGACCGGGAGCTGGACCTCAAACTTGCGAAATATGACGTGCTGGGCTCCAAGGCCCATATAGCTATGCTGGCCGAAGTCGGACTGCTCGCAAAAGACGAGGAGCAGATTCTCAGCAAGGAACTTGACGCAATCCTCGCACAGATCGAAGCAGGCAATTTCGTGATGGAGGACGAGGCGGAAGATATCCATTCCCAGATTGAAATCCTTCTCACCCGCAAGCTCGGCTCCGTCGGCAAGAAGATCCACTCAGGCCGCAGCCGCAACGACCAGGTCCTGGTCGACCTGAAGCTGTATATGCGCGACGAGCTTGACAGCCTGGCCGAAGAAGTGAAATCGCTGTTCAGTCAGTATCAGAGCCTGAGCGAGCAGTACAAAGAAATTCTGCTGCCCGGCTACACTCACGCACAGGTCGCAATGCCCTCATCCTTCGGTCTGTGGTTCGGCGCCTACGCAGAAACCCTGGCCGACGATATGGTGATGATCCGTGCCGCCCGCCGGATCGTCGATCAGAATCCTCTCGGCTCGGCAGCCGGCTACGGCAGTTCCTTCCCTCTCGACAGGAAGATGACCACCCGCCTGCTGGATTTCGCAGACCTGCATTACAACTCGATAGCCGCCCAGATGAGCCGTTCGAAGGCCGAAAAAGCCGTCGCTGCAGCGATTGCCGCTGTCAGCAGCACCCTCAACAAATTCGCTGCGGACTGCTGTATGTATATGTGCACCAATTTCCGCTTCATTTCGTTCCCCGACTCGCTGACTACCGGGAGCAGCATAATGCCTCACAAGAAAAACCCGGACGTATGGGAGATGGTGCGGGCCAAGACAAACCGCCTGCAGAGCGTCCAGAACGAAATAGCCCTGCTGACCACCAACCAGCCCCACGGCTATCACCGTGACTACCAGCTGCTAAAGGACATCCTCTTCCCCGCTTTCGAACTTATGCATTCCTGCCTGCAGATGACTTCTTATATGCTCGAACACATCAGGGTGAACGAGCACATCCTCGACCAGGATGACCGCTACGACCCGATGTTCACCGTGGAGGTCGTAAACAACAAAGTGGTTTCCGGCGTTCCGTTCAGGGATGCCTACAAAGAGGTAGGGATAGCAGTCCAGGAAGGCCGTTTCTCCTTCGACAAGCCTGCTGCAGCGTCACAGCTTGCCCACACGCACGAAGGCAGTATGGGCAATCTTTGCACTGCGCAGATTAAGGAAAAGATGGACAAAGCCTCTAGATTGTGATGGCGACCTTGTCGGAAGCATCTGACCAGACATAGTCCACCAGATGCAGCTCGTTGTTGCTGATCACTTTCAGCGAACAGTTGTATTTCTTGGCCCAGTGGCGGCGGATGCTGTTGAATCCTTTTGTCAGATATGCGTACAAGATAGGATTGACGGTGAGGTGGAGCGAACTGTAGCCCCTGTCCCTCACCAGCATCTCAAGCTGGTTTTCGATCTGTTCGTCCAGCACGAGAGATGAAGCCACCTTGCCTGTGCCGTGGCAGGTCGGGCAGACTTCGCTGGTATCGATCTGGGTCACCGGACGGACCCTCTGCCTGGTTATCTGCATCAGCCCGAACTTTGTCAGCGGCAGCACCGTGTGCTTTGTGCGGTCGGCAGCCATATATTCCTGCATCTTCTGGAACAGCTGGTTGCGGTGTTCAGCCGAATTCATATCGATGAAATCGACGATCACTATTCCACCCATATCGCGCAGTCTCATCTGGCGCGCTATCTCTTCGGCTGCGAAAATATTGACTTCCAGTGCGTTCTCTTCCTGATTGACCTGGGTATGACGGATGCCGCTGTTGACGTCTATCACGTGCAGGGCCTCAGTATGCTCGATTACCAGATATGTTCCCTTCTTCATAGACACAACCTTGCCGAAAGATCCCTTGATCTGGCGGGTAATGTCGAAATGGTCGAAGATGGGAGTCTTCGAATCGTAGAAATGGACGATCTTCTCCTGCTGCGGGGAAATCATCGAGATGTAGTCGTGAATTTCGTTGCAGATGGACTCGTCGTTGGCGTAGATGCTGTTGAACGAATCGTTGAGCAAGTCGCGAAGGATGGTAGTTACGCGGTTGTTCTCGGTGAACAGGCGGCTGACCGTCTTGGCAGCCTTGAGTTTCTCCCACGAACCTTCCCATTTCTCGACCAGGCTGCGCAGTTCCGCATCCAGCACAGCAGCCCTCTTGCCTTCGGCCGCCGTGCGGATTATTACTCCGTAATTGTCAGGAAGGATGCTGTAGACAAGGCGCTCGAGCCGCTTTTTCTCGGTCTTGGAAGTAATCTTCTGGGAGATGCTTACCTTGTCGTTAAACGGAAGCAGGACCATATTCCTTCCGGCTATCGAAATCTCGGAAGTGAGACGTGATCCCTTGGTGGAAATCGGTTCCTTGACTATCTGCACCATTATCGGCATTCCGACAGTCAGGAAATCGGCAATCTTGCCATCCTTGGGCAGAACTTCATCGTTGCGGAATTTCCGGTAGAAAGCCTTCGTATCCGTCACCCGCTTGTCGATCTGCTGGACGAATTTGTCGAAGGCCCTGAAGTTCAAGCCCAGGTCAAGATAGTGGATGAAAGCATCTTTCTCATCTCCAATGTCGACAAACGCCGCATTCAGGGAAGGAAGGAGCTTTTTGACTCTTCCGATATAGACATCTCCTACAGAATATTTCTTTCCTTTGAGACTCTCGCTGCTATATTCCATCAGACGATGGTTTTCCAGCAAGGCTATGTTTATTGCATCCTGCCTGACATCTATTATCAGTTCTTTCTCCATTCAGAAATAATCAATAAAGGGCAATTTTCATTGCCCCTAAAGTTCTATTTCTTTTTGTGTCTGTTCTTGCGCAAACGTTTCTTACGTTTGTGCGTCGACATTTTATGTCTCTTTCTTTTTTTACCGCTTGGCATAATATTGAGTTTTTAAAAGTTATTTGAGCTTCTTAACCTGATCAACGAAAACTTTAGCCGGCTTGAACGCGGGGATCTTGTGAGCAGCGATTGTGATGGTCTGATTCTTAGATATGTTGCGGGCTGTTTTCTGAGCGCGCTGTTTAACCACGAAACTGCCGAAGCCACGAAGATAAACGTTGTTGCCTTTCTCCAGCGAACCCTTAACACTCTCCATGAAAGATTCAACTACATTCTGAACAGCGATCTTCTCAAGGCCTGTTGCTTTGGCTACTTCATTAACGATTTCAGCTTTAGTCATTGTTGTAAAATTTTATATAATAATAATGTATATAGTACCTTCTCTGAAATTGGGCTGCTAAATTATGCTTAATTTTTTAATATTCAAAAATGTATGTGATTTTTTTCTAATTTTCTGCCACTATAAGCTTGGCACAATCATTGACAATAATACCCCCATTGATTATATACTGACAAATTGGCATTAATATGAGCGATAATTTATTTTTTGGAGACGAGCAAGGGATGGAAATAGCTCCCGTAATCAGCATAGAGGCCATTAATGACCTGAATGAGCAGGAACTGCCCCACGTGCTGCCAATACTGCCACTGAGAAACATTGTACTCTTCCCCGACACTGTCATACCTATTCCGGTCAGAAGGGAGAAATCGATACAACTGCTGAATGAAGCATACAAGTCGAACAAGCTGATAGGCACTGTCACGCAGAAAGATGCAAAGGTCGAAGACCCTACCCGCAGCGACCTTTACGAAATCGGCACTCTGGGCCGCGTCGTGAAGATCATCGAGATGCCCAACGGTCCCGTCACTGCCATAATCCAGGGAGTGCGGCGCTTCAATCTGGTATCCGTGGACATCACTGAGCCATATATGATGGCCAGGGTCACTTATCTGACAGACATACTGCCTGACAAGGATGATGCGGAGGTCGATGCGCTTGCAAAGGGCATCAAGAATGCGGCAATGCATATCATCAAGCTCAACCAGCACATCACCCAGGAGGCCGGCTTTGCCATAAAAGGCATTGAGGACCAGACGTTCCTGATCAACTTCGTGGCCACTACCATAGACATCGAGAACCAGCTGGAGAAAATCGACCTGCTCAGGGAGAACGAGCTCAAGAAGAGAGCCATCAAGCTCCTTGAGCTGCTCGACAAGCAGATCGAGCTGCTGAAGATACGCGAAGACATACAGAAAAAGGTGAAGAGCGAGATTGACCAGCAGCAGCGTGAGTATTATCTCAACAACCAGCTCAAGACCATTCAGGAGGAGCTTGGAATGAATTCCGACGACGAGGACATCGCGGAACTCAGGGAGGCTGCGAAAGGCAAGAAATGGCCGGAGCAAACTGCCGAAGTGTTCGAGAAAGAGCTCAAGAAACTCGAGAAGCTGAATCCTTCCTCTCCTGACTACAACGTGGAGTATGGCTATATTACCACATTGCTGGAGCTGCCGTGGGACGAGACCACCGAAGACAACCTCGATCTGGCCAATGCCCAGAAAGTGCTCGACGACGACCACTTCGGTCTCGAAAGCGTCAAGGACAGGATCATCGAATACCTGGCGGTGCTCAAGCTGAAGGGAGATATGAAATCCCCCATCCTTTGCCTTTGGGGTCCTCCCGGCGTCGGCAAGACCTCACTCGGCAAATCAATCGCCTCAGCCCTCGGACGCAAGTACGGCCGAATCTCGCTGGGCGGTCTGCACGACGAGAGTGAGATCCGCGGCCACAGGCGCACCTACATAGGTGCTATGCCCGGACGTATCATCCAGACCATCAGGCGCTGCGGAGCTTCCAATCCGGTCATCGTCCTTGACGAGATCGACAAGGTTACCGAAGATTTCCACGGAGATCCCGCATCCGCCCTGCTGGAGGCCCTCGACCCTGAGCAGAACACCGCGTTCCACGACAATTACCTCGACATAGACTACGACCTGTCGAAGGTGCTGTTCATCACTACTGCGAACAACATCTCCACCATCCACCCGGCCCTCAAGGACCGTATGGAGATGATCAACGTATCCGGATATCTCGCCGAGGAGAAAATCGAGATCGCACGCAGGCATCTGCTGCCCAAGCAGCTGCGCGACCACGGCCTCACCGGCAAGGACCTCAGGCTCACCAAGCAGGACATATCCCTCATCATCAGCGACTACACCAGCGAGAGCGGAGTCCGCGGACTTGACAGGCAGATCGCCAAAATCGCCCGCATCACCGCCAAGAAGATCGCCCTCGGCCAGGAGCACAACGTAACCCTCACGAAAGAAGACGTCAGCAGTTATCTCGGGCTTCCGACCAACCACCACGACTCGCTGAAAGGCAACCAGATGCCGGGAATCGTCACCGGTCTGGCCTGGACACAGGTCGGAGGAGAGATCCTCTTCATCGAGTGCAGCATCAACGACCGGGGCAAGGGCACTCTGACCACCACCGGCAATCTTGGAGACGTGATGAAGGAGTCCGCGACAATCGCGTTCCAGTACCTCAAGGCTCACGCCTCCCTGCTGGGCGTAGACCCTTCTGTCTTCTACGAGAAGGACTTCCATATCCACGTTCCGGAAGGCGCCATCCCCAAGGACGGTCCTTCTGCAGGTATCACGATGGCCACCGCCATAGCCTCGAGACTGATGGACAAATGCGTCCGCAAGGGCGTGGCTATGACCGGAGAAATCACACTGCTCGGCAAGGTACTGCCCGTGGGAGGCATCAAGGAGAAGATTCTCGCAGCCAAGAGGGCCGGAGTCAAGACCATAGTCCTCTCCAAGGAGAATGAAAGAGACATCAAGGACATAAACGAAATCTATATCAAGGGTCTGGACTTCTACTATGTTGAACGAATCGAAGAAGTTCTTAAATTTGTTTTCGACAAATAGGCCCAGATGGAAGTCCGTATCGAGCAAAGCTGGAAAGAAGTTCTCAAGGACGAGTTCGACAAGTCTTATTTCAGAGACCTGGCTGCCGCTTTGCACGCCGAAAAAGCTGCCGGAAAGACCATCTATCCTCCCGGCAGCAAGATTTTCAACGCGTTCGCCCTCACCCCTTTCGACCAGGTAAAGGTGGTGATTCTGGGCCAGGACCCCTACCATAATCCCGGTCAGGCCGAAGGACTCAGTTTTTCTGTGCCGCAGGGCATACAGCCCCCTCCCTCCCTTTTAAATATATATAAGGAGATCGAGGACGACCTGGGAGTCAAGGTAGACAAGAGCAACGGCTCCCTGGAGGGATGGGCCAGGCAGGGCGTCTTCCTGCTGAATGCCATTCTGACAGTCAGGGCGGGCCAGGCAGCTTCGCACAGCGGCCTTGGCTGGCAGACATTCACCGACGCTGTCATCAAGGCCCTCAGCGACCGCCGCGAAGGCATAGTCTTCCTGCTCTGGGGCAATTTCGCCAGGAGCAAGAAGGTCCTCATCGACACCGGCCGCCACTATGTGCTGGAGGCAGCCCACCCGTCTCCCCTGGCCAGAGGCGCCTTCTTCGGATGCAGGCATTTTTCAAAAACAAACGAAATACTCACTAACAACGGCCTCGAGCCTATTGATTGGACTAAATAGCGATGAAAACAGCTTTATTCCCGGGTTCATTCGACCCGTTTACCCTCGGACATCTGGACGTACTCCAGTCTGCGCTTAAACTATTCGACAACGTGATAGTGGCAGTCGGATTCAACTACACCAAGAAAGGATTCTTTCCCCCTGAGATCAGGGCGGAAATCATCAATGATGCAGTGAAAGACTTGCCCAACGTGTCTGTCTGCACTTTCGAGGGACTGACAGTAGATTTCTGCAGGAAAGTCGGAGCGAGCTGCATCATCAGGGGCATCCGCACCACCACCGACTTTGAACTGGAGAGCGTCGTAGCCCAGGCGAACAAGAAAATGGCGCCGGAGATTTCCAGCGTTTTCATCCCTTCAAGCCACGAATTTTCATTCATCTCATCTACAGTCGTAAGGGACGTGCTCGTGAACGGTGGAGACGCAAGATGTTTCCTTCCTAAGAACGTAGACATAGCCAAATACCTGAAATTGAAGAACTGATGAAACGCCTGTGCATTCTGACACTGTTGCTTGGCTTTGCGCTGACCTGCGTAGCGCAACCGGTTCAGAGTGCGACGGACGATAGTTCACAGGCCCTGTTCGGCGCCATCGAGAAAGAACTTCCAGCGATCAGCCTGATGCCTGCCGACTCCATAATATACCTGGCGGACAGGCTCATATCCATTATGGAGACTAAGGAAGATTCGACCAGGATGGCCGGAGTGTTCTTCGATTATTTCTCAGACTGCCCGGTTATGGGAGCCGAAGCGGTCGCCGTACATATCGCCGACTCATATTTCCTGAACGGTAAACTGGAGTGGCCGGACAAGGACAGCTATCCGGCCCTTTATGCATTCGCTCAGTTCAACCGCAGTTCGCTGCTGGGGATGAGCGCCCCCGCGCTTCTGATGGAAGACATAAACGGCTCGTCGGTCGACGTGCGCGCAGTGCGGAGCCCGCTCAAGGTGCTGTTCTTCTACGAGGACGGCTGCGCGACCTGCGTCCGGCAGACTCCCCTGCTCGTTTCACTGCTCAACAACTACGATGGAGACTCTTCGATTGCTTTCTTCGCGGTATACACACAGAGCGAGCGCTCGCAGTGGGAAAAGTTCGTCAGGGAGAATTTCGACGCCATTGACAATCCGAAGGTCGAAGTCTACAACCTCTGGGATCCCGACCTGGAGAGCGACTTCCAGATGAAATACGGCGTCCTTACGACTCCGGCCTTATTCCTGCTCGACAGCGAGAACACAATCATCGGCCGCAAGCTGGACAGCGCAGCACTGGGCCAACTCATCGATGTCAAGGACGATTACCGCAGCGCCCTGCTGAAACTGCTGGACACAGTCACGGGTGAACTCGGAGCGAACGAGGAGAGCATAGTGCAGCTCACCGCAGCCCTTTTCCAGCGCTCCAACGGAGACGTCAACGCTTTCAAGACAACTCTTTACGAAATATTCAAGTACTACCGCAGCATCCCGCTGAGGGACGCTCAGGCCGGGGCGGCGCGTCTTGCCAATGATTTCATCCTTGCCACAGACGCTTCCTGGGCAGAAGAGACCATCGCGGAAATCCGCTGGAATCTCGGAAAGATGCAGCAGAATGACGTCGGCTCGAAGGCAGCCGACGAAATCCTCTTCAACAAGAGGGGGGCAAGAAAAAGGATGCTGGCCGGCCGCAAGCCGTATACCGTCCTGTTCTTCAACATAGCCCACTGCAATGACTGCCGGCAGTTCAAGGAAGACCTGCAGAATGCCTCAGCCCTCCTGAAATCGAAGAAGGTGAAAGTCGTGTCGGTTTATCTGAGCCCCGACCGGCTGCTTTGGCAGGACGACATAAAGAAGTATAACAACTGGACACATCTCACGGATGAAGGGCCCGAAAGCCAGCTGAGGGAAGATTACGACCTTGTCGTCGTCCCCAGGCTCTACCTGCTGGACAAGGACAAGCGGGTGATCGCGAAGGACATCACCGTGCAGATGCTGTGTGACATATTGGAAAACAATGAACAATAAGGCTATCGAATCATTCATTCCGGAAGCTGACGGCCGCATCCGGCAGTACATTGCCGACACATTGGGCAACGACTTCAAGGTCAAGCCCGTGCGAAAGCAGCCGCTCTGCCATCACTCTGTCAAGTACAACGTAGATTTCGCCCAGACTGCCGTAGCGCAGGCCGAAAGCGCTGCCCTGATATGGAAAGAGCCGCTCAAGGGCCTGTACCGGATGAGCGGGATCAGCCTGCGTGTATGCGGCAAGGATACCCTTGCGATAAAAGCCGGAGCCGCGGACAAGCTGAGGGAAGACATTCTCAACGCCACTTTCCGGCTGCCCGTCGTAATCTGCTTCGGCGGAGATCCCGTCTACAGCGGACTGCATACGATTGACGTCCCCGACCAGATAGACGCCTACTGGGTCTGCGGCTTCATCCGCGAGACCTCGATACAGGTGATTGACTGTTTCACCCAGGACCTGTACATCCCTACCGACTGCAGCTCGACTGCCGAAGGGTATTTCCAGCGCAACGAATTGCAGGAAACAGACGGCGGGGAACTGCTTTTCCACGCAAGCTGCTTCACACAACCACTATAAACACGCCTTTTTTGATTATATTTGCGGCTTGATTAAAAACACTATACGATGCTGACACTTAAACTCCTTCGCGAACAGCCCGATTTCGTTGTAGAAAGGCTTGCCGTCAAACATTTTGATGCACGCGAGATTGTAGATAAGATACTTGAAGCCGACCGCAGCAGGCGCGCCCTCCAGACTGAGCTTGACGCTTGCCTGGCGTCACAGAAGTCCCTCGCCGCCCAGATCGGAGCATTGATGAAGGCTGGCGACAAACAGGCCGCCGAAGCCATCAAACAGGAAGTTGCAGGTCTCAAGGACCGCTCGAAGGCTCTTGAGGAGCAGATGGACAGCTGCAGCAAGCAGCAGAACGACCTGCTCGTGCTCCTGCCCAACCTTCCCTGCGCAGAAGTGCCTCAGGGCAGGACTGCCGAAGACAATGTCGTGGTAAAGCAGGTTGGTGAAATCCCCGATCTCGGTCCCGACGCCCTTCCCCACTGGGAACTCGCGAAGAAATACGACATAATCGATTTCGACCTCGGAGTGAAACTTACCGGAGCTGGATTCCCGGTATACAAGGGTAAAGGCGCCAGACTCCAGAGAGCCCTCATTTCATACTTCCTCGATTTCAACACAGCAGCCGGCTACCTCGAAGTAGAACCGCCCGTACTGGTCAATGAAGCATCAGGTTTCGGCACCGGCCAGCTTCCCGACAAGGAAGGCCAGATGTACCACGCCACCGTCGACAATTACTACCTTGTGCCTACGGCCGAAGTTCCCGTCACCAACATCTACCGTGACGTCATCCTCCAGGAGAAAGACTTTCCCGTGAAGATGACCGCCTACACTCCCTGCTTCCGCCGCGAAGCCGGTTCTTACGGCAAGGATGTCCGCGGATTGAACAGGCTCCATCAGTTCGACAAGGTGGAAATCGTCCAGCTCAGCCTTCCCGAGAAATCTTACGAAGCCCTCGACGGAATGGTTGCCCACGTAGAGAAACTCGTCACCAGCCTTGGCCTGCCTTTCCGCATCCTCCGTCTGTGCGGCGGCGATATGAGTTTCACTTCTGCCATCACTTACGACTTCGAGGTTTATTCAGAAGCACAGAAGCGTTGGCTGGAGGTCAGCTCGGTTTCCAACTTCGAATCATATCAGGCCAACAGGCTCAAACTGAGATACAAGGACGCCAATGGCAAGATGACCCTCGCCCATACCCTCAACGGCAGCTCCCTCGCGCTTCCGCGCATCGTGGCAGCCCTGCTGGAAAACAACCAGACCGCCGACGGCATCGTCATCCCCGAGACCCTGCGTCCCTACACAGGCTTTGACATCATCGACTGATGCGGGCCTCACAGCGAATAATAATGGGAATTGACCCCGGAACCAATCTGCTGGGCTTCGGGGTCATTCTCGTTGATGCCAACAGCGTCCACCTGGTAGATATGGGAGTGGTCGACCTGCGCAAGGTCAAGGACCACTTCACCAAGCTGGAGCACATCCTGCGCGAGACCGGTGAGCTGATGGACAAATATGCTCCCGACGACATCGCCATCGAGGCCCCGTTCTACGGCAAGAATCCTCAGGTGATGCTTAAGCTCGGAAGAGCCCAGGGGGCCGCCATTTCAGCCGCCCTGGCACGGCAGATCCCCGTGTACGAATATGCGCCCAGGAAAATCAAGATGGCCATCACCGGCAAGGGCGCAGCATCCAAGGAGCAGGTCAAGGCTATGGTCGAAAGGACTATGGATGTGAAGCTTGACATCAAGCATCTCGACGCATCCGATGCGGTAGCGATAGCAATGTGCCATTTCTACCAGCTCACAAATCCCCTCAAGGACGACGGTGCCGCCACCAACTGGAAGCAGTTTGTCGAAATGCATTCAGAAAGGGTGAAAAAATCTTGATCCCCCTTTTAACTTTTGCCCCTTACGATAGTCTAAGAAGGCAAAAGTAAATTACAGCAACAATCAATTATGTCTAAGAAATTAAGATTTCTCATTACAACCATCTGTGTATTATTCTTTTCCACAGGACTGGCAAATGCACAAAGGTACAATCTCAAAGCTATCTTCATTGACGAAGAGTCAGGAGAGCCGGTAGAATTCGCAACCGTGAGCATCTATGATGAAGAGAAAAAAGAAACCTCTTCCTATGCACTTACCGATACAAAGGGAGCGGTAGAAGTCAAGAAAGTAAAACCCGGTAAATATATATTCAAGTGCGAGCTGCTCGGTTATCAGGCTTACACCAGCGAAATTGAAGTCACCAACAAAGACATCGATTTCGGCACCATCAAGATGAAAGTCGAGGTCACCTACCTCGAAGGTGCTACAGTCACCGATGTCGGCAACCCCATCATAATAAAGAAGGATACCATCGAGTACAATGCAGCCGCTTTCAAGACCACTGACAGCGATATGTTGTACGAACTGCTCAAGAAACTCCCCGGCGTGGAAGTGAGCAGCGACGGTACCATCACCGCCAACGGAAAGACCATCGACAAGATCACCGTCGACGGCAAGACCTTCTTTATGGATGACCCCCAGCTGGCTGTCAAGAACATTCCCGCCAAGATCATCGAGAAGGTGAAGGTGCTTGAAAAACAGTCAGAAGAGGCCGAATTCACCGGCATCAACGACGGCCGTGAAGAATACGTCATCGACGTCGGAGTAAAGCAGGGTATGATGAACGGCTGGATCGGCAACATCTCAGCCGGTGTCGGCAGCGACCTCCGCTTAGGCAACGAAATTCCTGACGGCAAGTCATTCAGCGACGTGAACGATATCCGTTTCAACGGTAATGCAATGATTGCCCGCTTCGGTTCAAGCGACCAGATCGCCCTGATCGGCAACGGAAACAACGCCAACAATATGGGCTTCGGCGGCGGCGGAATGATGGGCGGCGGAATGGGCCGTGGCGGCGGACGAGGCGGAATGGGCGGCGGCGGTATCAGAACCACATTTATGGGTGGTGTCAACGCCAGCCACACTTGGGGCGAAGATAACGAGCTCGCAGGCAACTACCGCTTCAGCGGCAACAACAACCTGATCGAAAACCAGTCACACAAGACCACTTTGCTGAAGAATGGAACAACGATCCTCAGCGACGAGGCCGAATCCAACAAGACGACCCAGTACTCACACGGCGGTAGCGTCCGCCTCGAGTGGGACATCACAGAAAACACCTCAATCGTGTTCGAGCCCCAGATCAGCTACAGCTACGGCGACTTCCTCCAGCAGTCAGACTTCCTTACTGACAACGGCAACGCAGACGGAAGCGTAAGCACGGCCAAGGTCAACGACGGTTACACCAAGAACTTCGGCAACAACGACGCCCTCTCTACCAGCGGCAGCTTCCTGTTCCGCCAGAGACTCGGCAAAGCCGGACGTTCACTCACCTTGAATATGAACTACAGCCTGTCAAAGAACAACACTGACGGTTTCAACCAGTCAATCACCAATATCTACCACAACAACGTCCTTGACAGCATCTCGGCAGTAGACCAGTTCTACAACCAGCTCAGCAATTCTCAGAATATCGGTGGCCGACTCACCTTCACCGAGTACCTCGGAAGCGACTTCTTCCTGCAGGCAAACTACTCGCTGAACTATCGTAACAGCGTTTCCACCAAGGATACCTGGAACAAGGATGCATCCGGCAACTACACCATCAAGGACTTTATGTACTCAAATGAGGTAATCAACAACAGCCTCGAACAGAACATCGGCGCCAACCTTATGAGGCAGACCGACAAACTGACCCTCTCTGTCGGAGCTTCAGTCATCCCGAGCAAGAGCGAAAGCAAGACTACCTACAGCGGAAAGACTACCACCATCCCCCAGAACGTCCTCAACTGGTCGCCCAACGCCCGTATCCAGTACGAAATCAGCGACTACAGCGACTTGAGGATCAACTACCAGGGTCGTACTTCACAGCCCAGCGTAAACCAGTTGAACCCCGTTGAAGACAATACCAACCCGCTCAGCATCAACCGTGGTAACCCGAACCTGACTCCGTCATTCACCCACAATATGAGCACTGAGTACTTCAAGAGCAATCCCGCCAAGTTCTCTTCATTCAACGCACGTATCGGCGGTACTTACACAAAGGACGGCATCGTGAACGGAACGTGGACAGTGCCTACCACCGGCGTCACCTACTCAGTCCCGATGAACTCAAGTCGCGGAAGCTACTCTATCAACGGTAACTTCACATTCAACTCTCCTATCGCAAGAAGCGACTTCTCGATATCAACCTTCACCAACGGTTCGTTCTCAAGTTCTGTCTCATACATAGGTAACCCCACCAAGCTGGATCCCAACTCAGCTACTTCTTACCTCAACAAGGCCAACTACGACGAGAACATCTACAACACCATCAACATCAGCGAGACTCTGCGCTTCACCTACCGCAACGACTACATCGAGGCTATCATCGGTGGAAGCACCAACTACCGCAAGTCATACTACTCAATGACTACCACCAACATCAAGCCGACCTGGGACAACGCAGTGACTGCAAGCTTCAATGCCACTCTGGGCAATACCAACCTCGTAACCAACGCCAACTACAACTTCTACTATGGTTACTCAGACGGTTACAACCAGCCGAAACTCATCTGGAACGCATCTATCCTCCAGACCATCCTCGGCGGCAGGGCTACAGTATCACTCCAGGTTAACGATATCCTCAACCAGTCGAAGAACATCACCCGTCAGATCACTGACAACTACATCCTCGACAGCAGCAGCAACACCCTCGGACGTTACTTCCTCGTAAGCTTCACCTACCGCTTCGGCACCTTCGGCGGCCAGCGTGGTGGTGGCTTCGGCGGCGGCTGGGGCGGCGGTCGCGGCGGTCGCGGTGGCTTCGGCGGCGGAATGGGTGGAATGGGCGGCGGATTCCGCGGCGGATTCTAACCAACACCACCAATCAGACAACAAAAAGACCGGTTCGCAGGAACCGGTCTTTTTTATATGTATTATTTGGTCAGGATCAGTAAATCTTACCTACAATCCAGAGCATAAGCCTGGTCGGAAGCAGGCGGACAAGGAGGCCGATGGCCTTGTAATCGATGCGGGGAGTCGACGTGGGAGCCATCCTGCGACGCTGCAACTGCCTGAGGACGGCCTTGGCAATCTTGTCGGGGTTCATACCGTTCTGTTCGTCGTGCTCCATACGGCCTACGGACTCTTTTGTCTTCTTGAAATAGACTGAGCTTTCGTCATCGGAAGCCTTGACAAATTTGCGGGCTGCAGTGAAGCCTGTCTTGGTATCACCGGGAAGGATGCTGCAGCACTGGATGCCGAAAGGCTTGAGTTCGAGCCGCAGAGCTTTGGTATAAATCAGCACGGAAGCCTTGACGGCGCTGTAGAAAGCCTGGAAAGGAATAGGCACCACCGCGGCTACTGACGAAATGGTGATGATGCGGCCGAAGCCTTGGGCTCGCATAGGCTCAAGGACTGCCCTGATGGTGCGGTGTGCACCCCAGAAACAAGTTTCGAACTGGTATTTCCCCTCCTCCACCGTAGTCTGCTCTATCGCACCTGCCACACCGTTGCCGGCATTGCACACAACTGCATCGATATGGCCTTCAACTGACAGTATCCTGTCTACTGCGGCCTTGACGCTGGCTTCATCGTTCACATCCATCACAATGGGCATCACGTTCGCAAGCGAGCCGTCTTCCAGAGTGCCGCGGCGTGAAGCGGCCCATACACGCATCCCGGCATTGCTGAGCAGCCGGACGATTGACGCACCGATACCGGAACTTCCGCCCGTTACCAGCACGACATTGACTTTGGTCGATGCCATTTTAGATTACTCCGTATTTCTTGAAAACTTTATAGATCTTCTCAAGGGCATAGTCTACGTGCTCCTGAGTATGTGTCGCCATCAGAGAGAAGCGGATGAGGGTGTCCTGGGGAGGAACCGCAGGAGCTACGACAGGATTGACGAAAAGGCCTACAGGCTCTTCTGCCAGCAGTTCCTGGGTAATCATAAACGTCTTCTCGTTGTCGCGGATGAACAGCGGAATGATAGGAGTCGAAGTGTTGCCTATCTCGCAGCCCATATCCCTGAACCCCTTGATTGCATAATTGGTAAGATCCCACAGATGCTGGATACGCTCGGGCTCGGAGAGCATTATGTCAAGAGCCGCATTGGCTGCACCGATGGCAGCGGGAGTGGCGCTTGCGCTGAAGATATATGAACGGGCGTTGTGGCGGATGAAATTGGCTATGTCGTGGTTGCAGGCAATGAAACCGCCGAGGGAAGCGAAAGATTTGCTGAAGGTGGCCATAACAAGGTCGATGTCTTCAGTGACGCCCTCGGCATAGCAGAGTCCTTGGCCATTGGGGCCGAAGACGCCCATACTGTGGGCCTCGTCCACCATTATCGAAGCTTTGTATTTCTTTGCCAGCTCTACCATCTGCTTGAGAGGCGCGAGGTCTCCTTCCATACTGAAAACGCCGTCGACTACTATCAGTTTCAACTTGTTCGGACGGCAGCGACGGAGCATCTTCTCCAGATGGTCCATATCATTGTGCCTGAACTTGAATATGGTAGACATACTCAGGCGCCTGCCTTCGATGATCGAAGCGTGGTCTCTCTCGTCGATGAGCAGGTAGTCCTCCCTTCCGGTAAGACACGATACCACGCCGAGGTTAACCTGGAAACCAGTAGAGAATATGATTGCCTCGTCTTTGCCCACGAATTTGGCCAGACGCGCCTCGAGGGCTTCGTGTATATCGAGAGAACCGTTGAGGAAACGGGAGCCGGCGCAGCCGGTACCGTACTTTTTGACGGCTTCGATGGCGGCTTCCTTCACCTTGGGATGATTGGTAAGTCCAAGATAACTGTTGGAACCATACATCAGGACCTTCCGTCCGTTTATTATCACTTCACAATCCTGCTCACTGGAAATAGGCCTGAAATAAGGATAGATACCTCTGTCTTTTAATTCATTCGGCAAGGTAAATTGAGCCAGTTTATCAGACAAAAGACTCATATTCAATAGTTTAGGTTAAAATCGTTAGCTTTTAGTACACTTAAGTCCAGCAAATTTAGTTTTTTTTCTCTATTTATTAACTTTGCGCCGCTAAAACCTAAACACTATGACTTCTACTTCAAGTGTAACGATAGTCCCTGTAGAAACGAAGAAACAACTCAGGCAGTTCATCAACTTTTCACTCGATCTCTATAAAGACAATCCTTATTATGTCCCGGAACTGGCTATGGACACGAAAGCCAGTCTGACGACTAACCCGGCACTTTCTTTCTGCCAGTGCCAGCCTTTCCTGGCCTATAAGGACGGCAAGGTGGCCGGACGCGTGGTGGCGCTGATCAACCCCCGCGCCAACGCTACCTGGAAGACAAATGACGTCCGTTTCAACTGGATTGACTTCATTGAAGATTACGAAGTATGCAAGGCATTGCTTGATGCCGTCGTAGCCTGGGGCAAGGAAAGAGGGATGGATGGTCTGGAAGGCCCCATCGGCTTCATCGACTATGACCGCGAAGGTTGTCTTGTAGAAGGCTTCGACAAGATGAGCACAATGTCACTCGCATTCTGCTATCCGTATTACTCCCAGTACTTCGACCGCTACGGTCTCGAAAAGAGCGTTGACTGGGTGGAATACCGCATAACGATGCCCGAGGAGACAGAGCGATTCACCCGCCTCGCAGATGTCGTCGCCAAGCGTTACGACCTTCATCTCAAGATTTTCAAGAACAACCGCGACCTTTTCAAGAACGGAGCCAAGGACATCTTCAAGCTCCTCAACGGCTGCTACGCCAAGCTTTACGGTTTCTCCCAGCTGGACGACGCCCAGGTCGACAACCTCATAAAGAACTACATCCCGTTCGTCGACGTCAACCTGCTCCCTACCATCTACGACAAGGACGGCAATATGGTCGGCTGCGCTATTATGATCCCGTCGCTGGCGAAGGCCATACAGAAAACCAGAGGTAAGCTTTTCCCCTTCGGCTGGTGGCATCTGATCAAGGCGCTCTACCTGAAATATGACGATACCATCGAATTCCTGCTTGTCGGCGTAAGTCCCGAATTCCGGGGCAAGGGCCTCAATGCACTGATGGTCAGCAGCGTGTTCCCTTACGCCAAGAAGAAAGGCTTCAAGTATTGCGAGACGAACGCAAACCTCGAGACAAACCATAGCATCCAGGCTTTGTGGAAGTCTTTCGACCACGAGCTCGTCAAGCGGCGCAGGGCCTACATCAAGCACATCTAGCCTTCAATCCTGCTATGGCACAGACCACCAACGTGATGCGCCTGCTTACTGCTGCAGGCATTGATTTCATCACCCGCAGCTACGACCCTTCCACAACGGACGGGATGCTGGTGGCCCGGGCCCTCGAAGAAAACCCCGAACAGGTCTTCAAGACCCTTGTGACAGAAGCTGACGGAGGCGTCGGCACGGGCGGCCACGGATGCCAGCATTTCGTCTTCGTCATACCTGTCAACTGCTCACTTGACCTCAAGAAGGCAGCCAGGGCCGCAGGAGTCAAGAGCATCCAGATGATTAAACAGAAAGAGCTTCTCCCTCTTACGGGATACATCCACGGAGGATGTTCTCCCATCGGAATGAAGAAGCCCTTCAAAACTTTTATCGAAGAGTCTGCGACTCTGTATGACGGCATTTTCGTCAGCGCCGGCCAGGTGGGGCATCAGATCGGAATCAACCCCCAGGACCTGAAAGACTATGTGGGCGCAGACTTTGCCGACCTGGTTTAGCTTATACTGAGAACTGCTTTACCAGAGCGTCCAGCTTGGCTGCGGGGTTGTCACCCTTTACTCCGAAATAGAACTTGATCTTGGGTTCGGTGCCCGAAGGCCTGACTGAAACCTTGCTTCCGTCAGCGCTGAAGAACTGAAGCACATTTGACTTGGCAAGGCCTGTCTTCTCGGTGTCGAGGTAGTCGATGACCTTCACTACGGGAGATCCTGCAAGCTCCTTGACAGGGTTGTTGCGATAATCGACCATCATCTGTTTGATCTGCTCGAGACCTTCCTTGCCTTTGCGCACTACAGAGATGAGCTTTTCGGTATAGAGGCCGTACTGGGCGTATATTTCCTGCAGGAAGCCGTAGAGGGTCTGTCCCCTTTCGGCCAGCCAGGCAGCACATTCGCAGACGAGGCCGCAGCTTACTGCAGAATCTTTGTCGCGTACGAATTCGCCGGCATTGTAGCCGTTGCTCTCTTCACCGCCGCCGATGAAGGTCTTGCTGCCTTCGTTGTTGCGGACGATCTCTGCAATGTTCTTGAAACCGGTGAGAACCCTGTACAGATCCACGCCGTAATCTTCGCAGATGGCGGAAACCATCTCGGTGGTCACGATCGTCGTCACCATATACTCTTTGCCGGTCAGCTTGCCGAGGACCTTCCATCTTTCGAGCAGGTATTTGGTGAGGATCTCTACGATCTGGTTACCGGTCAGGAGTTTCAGCTCGCCTTTGTCGTCGCGTACTGCCAGGCCGATACGGTCAGCGTCGGGGTCGGTGCCGAGCACGATGTCTGCTCCGACTTTGCCGGCCAGGTCCATCGCCATTTTCATAGCAGTGGGCTCCTCCGGGTTGGGAGACACTACGGTCGGGAAATTGCCGTCGCCTATGGCTTGTTCCTCGACAATATAGAGATTCTCGAAGCCCATCCTTGTGATGACTACGGGAACGGTTTTGATGCCGGTGCCGTGAAGAGGAGTGTAGACTATCTTTATGTCTTTGTGGCGGGCTACTGCTTCAGGGGTAACCATCAGTGACAGGACTGCGTCGAAGAAAGCCTCGTCAACTTCCTTGCCGATCATAATCGGCTTGGGTGCTCCTTCGGGGGCGAACTTCACCTGTGAAGGATCCTCGATCTTGTTGACTTCGTCGATGATGCTGGTGTCGTGAGGAGCGGTAACCTGGGCTCCGTCCTCCCAGAACACTTTGTAGCCGTTATACTCCTTGGGGTTGTGGGAGGCAGTGATCATCACTCCGGCTTTGCATCCGAGATGACGGATGGTGAAACTCAGTTCAGGAGTAGGACGTATATCGTCGAAGAGATATACCTTCAGGCCGTTGCTCATAAGCACGCCAGCGGTGATGTCGGCGAAATAGCGGGAATTGTTGCGGGAGTCGTATGATATGGCAACTGAGACACCCTCGCCGAAGTTTCTTACGACGTAGTTGGCAAGGCCCTGGGTCGCCATACCCACTGTATATTTGTTCATGCGGTTGGTGCCTGCGCCCATTATGCCGCGAAGGCCGCCGGTTCCGAATTCGAGATTACGGTAAAAACGGTCTTCAAGTTCCTTCTGGTCGGTATTGAAAACCTGTTCAACCTCTTTGCGCGTGGCCTCGTCGAAGGCGCCACTCATCCATTTTTTAGCATTTGCAATATATCCAGCTTCCATTTCGATTAGTATTTGTTATCAAACAAATATAATATTTTTTTCTGACAAAGCCTTGTAAAAAGCATCTTTAACATTGTCTGACACGGCAATAATTGCGTCAGAAAAAACGATCCTGCCGCGTTCCATCGCCGTAACCTTGTCCAGAGCCACCATAAAGGAACGCTGGACGCGGAAGAAACGGTCCTCCGGGAGTATCTCAGCCATCTTCTTGAGGCTGACAAGAGACATCAGCACGCGGCCGTCCGAGCAGTGTACCTTGACGTAATCCTTTACACTTTCGACATAGAGGATATCGTCGATGCCGACCTTGACCATCTGGCCATCCACCTTGAGGAAAACTGAAGCCTTGCCGCCTTCTTTCACCGCGGCGTCACCCATCGCCTCGAAATACTCCCTCGCCCGGTTGGCCGCTGCAAGAAAATCTTTGTAGCTGACCGGTTTGAGCAGATAGTCAAGGGCCGAAACCTTGTACCCGTCTATGGCATATTGGGCATAGGCTGTTGTGAAGATGAATTTCACTCTGGGCGAGGAAGCCATCCTCGACAATTCCATCCCGGTCAGGTCGGGCATCTGGATGTCACAGAACACGAGTTCCGCCTTGCCCTCCCCTATCCGGTGCAATGCGCTCGCCCCGTCAAGACAAAGGTCCGTCAGTTCAAGGAAAGGGGTCTTTTCTACATAAGAAGCAATCAACTTGCCGGCCAGCGGCTCGTCGTCAACTACCAGTGTACGTATCCTGTTCATCTTCTCAAAGGTATTTCCAGTTTTGTAGTATAGGAGTCTTCTTCCTGGGTCACAGTCATAGATGCCTGCTCCCCATATATGAGTTCCAGCCTTTTGCTCAGGTTGTCAAGGCCGATGCCGCCGCCTCTGCGGTCAGGCTCGTTCTTGGGGAAGCGGGAGTTGGACACCGTGGCGAATATCTTTTCGTCGGCTATGTGTATCAACACCAGGATAAATGACGGAGAAGCATTGCTTATGCCGTGCTTGAAGGCATTCTCGATCAGCGTCATAAAAAGCATAGGAGCTATCCTCCAGCCCTGTGCATCGTCGGGCATTTCCACCTTCAGGCTCAGCATATCGCTCGAAAAGCGCATCGACATCAGGTCTATATAGTCCTGAGTGAACTTGAGCTCGTCGTCAAGAGGCACCATCTCCTCATTTTTCTCGTTCAGCACGTACCGCAGCAGGTTTGACAGCGCGTGGGTCGCCTCCTGCGCCTTGTCCTGGTCCATTGCGATGAGGGCATAGATCGCATTGAGGCTGTTGAACAGGAAGTGCGGGTTGATCTGGCTCTTGAGCCCTTCGAGTTCGGCCTTGATATGTTCGTTCTCCAATTCCTTCACCCTTGCCTGCGACTGGTTCCAGAACCACGACGTCTTTATGAGGGAGCTTATCAGGATGAAGAAAAGACCGGAAGGCAGGTACGTCAGTGAAATGACTGATGACATAACCTTATAGTCGAAATCATCGGGCAGTTCCACTATCGGCCCGTACTTATCGAAAAGGAATATATAGCATTCATACTGGAAGAACATACACAACAGCAATGCAGCCATATTCAGAAGTACGAAGGCCAGATATTTCTTCCTGGTCCAGAACCTTCCGATAAGAAAACCGTAATTGAGATAGAACAGCGAGCAGGAGCAAATCACTGTCGGGATTCCCAGGAGAGTCATTGCACGGTTATCCGAAGGCATAAGCGACCCCATAAGCAGGTTGAATCCGGCGATAAGCAGCCACACAGCCAGATGGATAGTCCAACGGGGAAGTTTCCTACTCATATCTCAAAGCATCTATGGGGTCCAGGCGGGCGGCCTTGCGGGCAGGATACCAGCCGAAGAATATACCGGTGAATGTACATACTAGGAAAGCGACTACGATCGACTTGCCGGAGATGATCATACTCATCGCAGAGCCAGTCATCGACATAATCAGACTGATGAGTCCGTTGAGTATCACACCGGACAGGATTCCGATGATACCTCCCGTGACGCTGATTACGACAGCCTCGATGAGGAACTGCATCATTATCTGGCTGGATTTGGCTCCTATCGACATCCTCAGACCGATCTCTCGTGTACGCTCGGTCACCGACACATACATTATGTTCATAATGCCGACGCCTCCCACGATCAAAGAGATGAAGGCAATGGCTGCCAGCAGCAGCGTCAGCGTATTCATCACCTGGTCGATAGTGTCGAGAATCTCATCCATTGACATAACCCTGAAATTGTTCTTGGCGTCGCCCTTTATGCCGTGCTGCTGACGGAGGATTGCCGTGATCTCGTCGATGGCCTGGCCTGAATACTCTTCGCTGAGGCCGGAAGCTACGATGGAGGGCACGTAATCTATCGCCATCACCCTTTTCTGCACCGTAGTGTAGGGAGCGACGATTATGTCGTCCTGGTCGGATCCCATTGCGCTGGAGCCCTTCGACTTGAGCACGCCGATAACCCTGATGGGCAGGTTGTTGAACCTTATCACGCTGCCGAGGGCGGCCTCATTGTCGCCGTCGAACAGTTCTTCCACCACTGTCTTGCCGAGCAGGCAGACCTTCGAAATTTCGCGGATATTCTCTTCAGTGAACATCTCGCCTGCCATAATCTCAAAGCCCTGTATCTCCAGATATTCGGTATTGACGCCGTAGATGGTCGTCGGGGTGTTGTTGTTTCCGGCGATTGCCTGACCGCTGCGTGAAAATGAAGGAGAGATATAGCGCAGGTAGCGGGCTTCCCGCCTCAGAGCCTCATAATCGCTCATCTTCATTGACTGCATATCAGAGGCGCTCCTTCGGGCTCCGCTCTCGCCGGTACTTGCAGGCCAGATATTGATCAGATTGGACCCTATCGATGATATTTCGCCCTTGATGGTGGATTTAGCTCCTTGTCCGAGCGAAATCATCAGGATGACGGCCGTGATACCGATGATGATGCCGAGCATCGTCAGCAGAGAGCGGATCTTGTTGTTGCGGATTGCCTTTATGGCTATCTTGAAAAGATTTGCATAATTCATAGCCTGTCCTCCTAATCCTCCTCCGGCGGCATAGCTGCCAGAGCTTCCACTGCCGACTGGATATTATCGTTGTATTTATCGTCTATAATACGGCCATCCTTGAGGACTATGTTCCTGCTGCTGAATGAAGCTATCTCGGGATTGTGGGTGACGAACACGATGGTACGCCCCTGTGCGTGCAGCTTCTGGAAGAGTGCGAGGATTTCATATGATGTCCTTGTGTCAAGGTTTCCAGTAGCCTCGTCGGCAAGGATCAGCACCGGATCGTTGACCAGGGCCCTCGCGATGGCAACCCTCTGCTGCTGGCCGCCGGACATCTGGTTGGAACGGTGGTTCACCCTGTCTGAAAGGCCGACTGCCTCCAGAGCCTTCAGCGACCTCTGCTTGCGTTCGGAAGCAGACACCCCGGGGTTGTAGAAAAGCGGCAGTTCGACGTTTTCGAGGGCGGTAGTCTTCGGCAGCAGGTTGTATGACTGGAAGACGAAGCCGATCTTTCGGTTGCGCAGCGTGGCGCGCTTGTTTCCGTCCATAGTACGGACTGATATCTCGTCGAGGTAATATTCTCCCGACGTCGGAGTGTCGAGGCAGCCGAGCAGGTTCAGCAGTGTGGACTTGCCGGAGCCGCTGCTGCCCATAATGGTGACGAACTCCCCTTCCTTGATGGTGAAGGAGACGCCGCGCAGCGCGCGCACAGTCTCCTCGCCTACTATGAAGTTGCGGTGGACGTCCTCGACTCTGATGATGTTGTTAGCTCCCATAGCACTACCTGCCGATACTTATTGAGCCTTCAGCTCCTTCCCTCTTGCGGGCCAGGAGTTCGTCGAGGGACAGATATTCGGTGATTACCACGTCGCCTTCCTTGATGCCGTCGCCTTCCACCACGGTATTGATTCCGTCGTTGATGCCGACAGTGACCGTAACCGGAGTGGGCGTGCCGTCATTGTACAGCCACAGCGTATTGCCGTCGTTGGCGTCAGGGCTCTCGTTGGGAGCGAAGCGCAGGGCCTTGAGCGGAACGGTGAAAACATCGTTGTGCTCTACAGTGTAGATGGTGATATTGGCGGTGAGGCCGGGTTTCAGCTTGAGGTCCTCGTTGGGAGCGTTGACTATTATCTGATATGTAGTCACGTTTGACGTCGTCTGGGGATTAAGCCTGACCTGGGACACGCTGCCCTCGAAGACATCGTCGGGGAAGGCGTCCACGGTGAAGGCAACCCTCTGCCCTTCTGAAACAACTCCGATGTCCGCCTCGTCGACAGAGGCCACAACCTGCATCTGGGTCAGGTCTGCCGCAAGCTTGAAAAGGGTGGGAGTATTGAGTCCGGCAGCAACTGTCTGACCTTCGTCGACTTCGCGGCTGAGAACCACACCGTCGATAGGAGATGTGATGGTGGCGTATTCCAGATTGCGGCGGGCCTTGCTGATTTCCGAACGCTGGCGCTCAAGCTGGAGTTTGGAAGTCGAATACTGGTACTCGGCACTCTCATAGTCCGTATCGCTTATGAGGCCTTTCTCGTGGAGACGTTTGCTGCGTTCGTAGTTCTTCAGCTGATAGTTGTATTCCACTTCCGCCTGGTTGAGCATAGCGTTGACGGAATTAAGGTCAGCTATGAGGTTGGTGCGGTCCATCTCCGCCAGGAGCTGGCCTTTCTTTACTTCTGAATTGTAGTCTGCATAAAGCTTGTCGACTATTCCGGACACCTGAGTGCCGACTTCTACCTGGTTGATGGGTTCGATGGTACCTGTAGCCGTGACGCTTTTGGTGATACTGCCTCTCTGGATGGTGACAGTGTCGAAACCTGTCTTCTTTGAGCCGCCGAAGCAAGATGAAACGACTGCGATGACGGCGAACAAGGCAACTGCCTGTATTATAGTCTTTCTCATTTTGATGATATTATATTTCGATTGGAATGCCCTGATAGAAATTGAGGAGCTGACGGCATAGTATCGCCTGATACTTGGCCTGAAGGAGCTCCTGCTGGGCTGCAAGATATGTGTTCTTTTCTGTGAGCAGTTCCACGGGATTGACCATTCCTTCGTTGTACTTCTCACTGGCGAGGTTGTAGCTGAGTTCAGCGCTCTGAAGTTTCTTCTGCGCTGCCTGATAGCGGCTCTGAGCCGACACTACGTCCTGATAGAGGCCTTCGAGGGTTGACAGCAGATTCTTCTGTGAGCTGGCATAGTTGAGCGCTGCCTGCTGGGTCTGGATCTTGGCTCTTGCGACGGATGTCTTCACCGAACGGCCGTTTATTATCGGAATGGACAGGGTGACTCCCACTCCGCCGGCTACATTGTCGGCCAGCTGGTCGGCGAAAGGACGGTCAAGATTGTAGATATTACGGGTCGAAACCGAGGCTGAAGCCGATATCGACGGAATGGCTGAAGCGTGTGCGATGTCTTCAGAAAGCTTGGCGGCCTCGATGCTCAAACGCCCGCTCTTCATATCAGGAAGGATATCCTCGGCGACGCTGTACACCGACGACACCGTCGGCAGGGCTGCAATCACGTTCTCGTCGCCGATTTCGGGATAGAAGACCGAGAAGTCTTCATTCAGGCCGAGTTCCAGGAGCTGCTTGAGGTTCAAGGTGTACTGGGCGAGCGAAGACTCGTTGACTGCGAGCTGATAGAGGTCGCTGCTGTACTGGCTTTCCATCTGGGCATACTCGCTGAGGCTTATCGAACCTTCATCGTACATTGCCTTGGCTCTCTCCCACTGCGCTTTCGCAGACTCCACTGTATTCTGCGCGGTGGTCACGCTCTCTTTCGAGTACAGGATATTCAGGTATGCCTGCGTAACCGCCACCTCAATGCTGTTGCGGGCTGCTTCGATGTTGTATTCACCGGCCATAGCGTTGATCTCCGCCTGACGGATGCTGTTGTTTATCCTGCCTCCGTTGAAAAGGGTGACACCGCTCGACAGGGCGTAGTTGCCGGAATAGTACGGATCGACCCCGTTATTGAAAGCTATGTTCTGCGAAGATGAAGCGTTAAGGGTAGGAAACCTCGACGCCTGAGCCTGCAGCAGGCTCTCCTCAGCCGCAGCGTGATTCAGCTGCGCATTCTGCACCTGGATGTTGTTGGTACGGGCATAATCTATACATTCCCTGAGAGTCCACTGCCGGGCTATTGCAGGAAAGGCCGAAACGGCCAGGAAGCATAGTGCCACAAATAAAATCCGTCTCATTGCAAACTGTTGTTAATTTTTCCGCAAAATTAGCGAAGTTGCAACGCCACGAAAATAAAATAGACGAAAAGGGGGATTCTGTCGACGAAAAGGTTATTCTGCTCTCCGGGGCACGAGTGCCATCACGACCTGAAGCACGAGATACCAGACGAAAACTATGAAAAGCATCAGGAAGAAGACGGAGAAGAAAGGCAGGCGGTCCTGCCTGAATACGATGCAGAGAACTATTGCGGCAACGACGCCTGCAAAGAAAATCCTCCTTGTGACGGCGACAGATTTCGCAGCCGCCTTGCCTTTGAGAGAGAACATCGGGACCGCACTGACAAGAAGCAGGGCCAAAACTACTGAGATAACAGGAATGAACCAGCTGCTGCGAAGCAGCGAAAGCACGACACCGTCAGCTCCGTGCTGCATACATACGTGGCCATACGCCACGGCCGCCCCGGCAATCATCGCGAGCGCAGGGGTCGGAAGTCCGATGAATGACGTCTTCTGCCGTTCGTCCAGATTGAACTTTGCCAGCCTTACGGCCGACAGGGGGACGATAAGCAGAGATATGAAAGCCACCCACGTCGGGTAGCTGTCGTTGATTTTATAATACCAGGAGAAGAGCATCAGCGCAGGAGCCAGCCCGAAGGTGACCAGGTCACTCAGCGAGTCCAGCTCCTTGCCGATGTCCGAATATGCGCCCAGTGCGCGGGCGGCGGCACCATCGCAGAAATCAAACACAGCCCCGGCCAGAATGAAGCAGAAAGCCGGCCACCAGTAGCCCCACAGAGTCAGGATGACAGCCGCGGCTCCACATACGATATTGAGACAGGTTATGATGTTCGGGATGTGCCTTTTCATAATAAAGCTATTTTATACCGAGTTTGGTCTTGATCGCCTTGGGAAGAGCATCCTTGTGAACGAGGATGTTGAGAGTCTTGTACCTTACGAAAGAGTCTGATACGTACCAGATTCCGTCATATTTGCCGGTAACGCCCCAAGAGTTCTTGACCATAAAGTATTTGGTACCCCTCTGGTCGACTGCAGTGCCGTAGATGTGCATTCCGTGGTCGTCGGTAGTTTCCTTGTTGTCAAATGCTTTCTGGCGCATTTCCTGAGTGATGGTCATCTCGGGAACGTTCTCCCTCATCGCTGCCAGAGCCTTGGCCTTGTCCTCAGCTGAGACGCCGACCCAGCGGGCCTGGTCGCTGCCGGCTTCCTCCACTACCTGCACGTCAGGCATAACGCCGATGCCCTGACGGTCGAAACCGCTCTCGCTGACATCAGAGCCCCACGCGATGGTGTAGCCCTTGTCGATGGCATTGTACATAACCTCCATCAGTTCGTCGATAGGAAGGTTGTACGAAGGAGTCCAGCGCCAGTTGTCGGGAACCTCGACTGCAAACTCAGTATAGAAAGGATGGTGTGTGAATGAAGTCAGAGATACGTAGTCATCAAGGTTTGTCAGGCCTATCGCATCCCTGTACTGCTGGGGAGTATAGGTCTTGCCTTTGTACTGGAAAGACTCCGGGCAGGCTCCGAGGTATGCATCGACGATGCCGCGGAAGCCATTCTGCCAGGCAGTAGAGAGGTGACGGTTGGGAACTTTGACAATGGCCTGGAGATAGCCTTTGAGAGCGCTCTCCATTTCGCTGTGCATATGGCGGGTCTCACCGTAGTTGAGACCGTCCATAACAGAGTTGGGCACGATGCCGTAGGCCTTGATGGTTTCGATCACGTCTCCGAAATCACTTCCCTGTCCGAAATTGAGGACGCCGTCTAGACGGATGTATTTCTCAGCCTTGTCCTGGTAAGCCTTGCTGACCACGAACATTTCGCTCAGGTCGAGATCCGGGTCCTTGTAACCTTTGCGGAGCAGCTCGCTCTCAAGGAATGAAATTGTCGAGAAGCACCAGCAGGTG
>JAEEGL014263081.1_pt1 | contig 35133 bp, 20 predicted proteins | sample 9134231 | NCBI WGS metagenome assembly JAEEGL01 (sample SAMN16246548, study PRJNA631951) | gut metagenome | biome: gut microbiome; feature: rumen; material: fiber-attached | host: Bos | place: Iran: Karaj | collected 2018-10 | reverse complement strand
CATATAATTCCTTGCTGTTATGCAAGGGACATGATGAAGCATGTCGCAAACCTAAAGGCTTGCATTTTTATATATCCATATCTTAACCAGCTATTTACTTTCCCTCGCTTCGCGAACAGTGACCGTTGGTTCGCTGCCCCCAATGGGGCTGCTGCATAGCTGGCTACTATCATCTGATGCCTACGGCATCTTCCATGCAAGCTGGGATTATCTAACGAAGTTTTATCCCCTACAAAAATCGACTGAGCTGGTAATTCGCGGTCTGAAAGGCCAACAAGCATTAAGCCCAGTGCAACGCCCTGGGAAAGATGTGCAGAGGGATAAACGCGCTGTAAGCGCAAAAGCATAGCCAACCAGAATCTATTGCACTTACAGCGCTTAAAGCTTCACATACACTCTCTTACCCAAGATGTTGCCCAGCACTATATGCTTGTTGTCCGCCGTTTAGCGCACTACAATTCTTTCCCTCCTGTTGTTCTTCCTTGCGATTTAAGAACTTTTGCAAGTCCGACACGATGTGCAAGAAAGGATTTGAGCGCATATATCCCACGTTTCGCTTCAGCACGCCCGTCAAATCCTCTATGCTCTTCGTGTAACACGACATTTCGTTTCGGTATTGCGTACTGTGCATACTCTGTTTCTGTATCTCACGTTCACGTTCTCTCACGAGCCTGTCGCAAACCTTCTTCATCATCGGAACCACCACCTTGTCGAACAACTGATGGCCTTGTATATATAAATAGGTGGTGTCGGGAGTAACGCCTAAGTCTTTCAACTCCTGCTTCAATTGCAAATAACTCTCCTTTGCATTGGGATTCTTTTGTTGCAATTGCTTGATTTTCTGTCCTACCTTATGTCTCACGCGCGCCAAGATTTCACCAGCATTCTCCATCACGAAGTTGCCAATCTCTATCACCCTACAAAAATCCGTGATGCTGAAATCCTTATAATCTGGTGTTCGGTAATACCAAATACTCCAAACGAACAACGGGAAAATGGCGATGGAATACTGGCGCAAAAACTCGTTCATGTCGAAAATCACATGATCGTTGAGCGTTACGGCCACGCAAACATCGTGCAACGAAGGACCGAAACATTGCAGATTCTCGATGGCGTAGGCATACGTGTGAAAGATATAGGGATTGGAAACGATTTCCTTCGACGCCAACGTTCTTCCTTGGATGAGGAAATCATAATCAGCATCCACGCAAGCAATCATGTTCTCGCCCACCTTCTTCGAAAGCAAGTTCATGAGCACCGCCTTCTTTCCGCGCTCCAACTTAAACTCACGCGAAGGCAACATCACCTCGAAATATCGCCTGTTATTCTCAAACCTACTCAACACGGAGCGCCAGAAGAACACGTCATCATAGCTCTCGACGTAAGCGATAATCCTACGTCGCGAGTCTTTCGAATTGAGTTTGTTCGCCGCTTCGAAATACCTTGATGATAAGTTGTCTTTTAAACTCTTACTCATCCAACTCTCCCCTTTTCCTAATCCATGTTATCGGTGATGTCAGACACCTCCGTCACCTTGTCTATCCATCCGTTCATGATGACGGCAGGACTATGGGTGGTCAAGATAATCTGCACGTTGGGATTGAGTTGCAAAACCAAGTCGATGAGCTGCTGTTGCCAATCCACGTGAAGACTCACCTCTGGCTCGTCCATGAAAAGCACGTAGTTCTGGTTGTCTTCCACCAATACGGTCAGCATGATGACGAGTATCTGCTTTTCGCCACTCGACAACTGATAAGGCACCAATGTCTCGCCAATCTGCGAAAAACGAATCTCGTTTTCGGTGCGGATAATCGTCTTTCCCGTATCGGCAAACAACTTATCCATAATATCTTGGAAGCGTCTTTTCGGCATACTGATTTCCTTGGCTTTCTCAGAGGCATCGGGATCGCCACTCTGCAAGACGCTGATGATACGATTGCCCACGTTCACTTGATAGTCAAGATACTGGCGCTGGAGTTTAAACAGTTGCCAATCCAATTCCGTGGTAAGTTGAATGTCTATCTTCGACACGCTTTCCATGTTCATCAACGGACGGTCGAACGAGCGGATGATGTCGTACCTAATCCACTTGGCATCTTCGGGAAACACCTTCAACCTCACGCCTTTCAACATGTGACTAGGAAACTCACCGCCTTGCGACAATCCCTTGACCACCTTATTTAATATGGTACTCTTTCCCACTCCATTCACGCCACTCAGGATATTCACCTGACGGTCGAGCGTCCAGAGGATGTGCCTCTTGCCACTCCATAGGGAATCAATCTCTATTTCCTTGATGTAATCAGCGAACTTTTGCATGGTATTAAGTTTTGATGCGACAAAGATAGAAATTTTTATCGGAAAATTAAAGGATGAACGAGGAATATTTCACAAGAACCGAAAATAACGCCACAAAAAAAAGTGTGCCCAAGCACAAAGCCTGAGCACACCGACAAATCTGTATTAACCAATAATGATTAGAAATTCCAATAAAGACCGAACGTGATATTGTTTCCGTCAAGGTCAACACCTACGGTATTGCTTGACTTACCATCGCCCTTAGGACTGAAAGTTTCATATCCGATGAATCCGATGTGAGCAACGAAGCTCAACTTATCGTTGAAGTTTACGGCAACACCTGGCTTCAAACCAATTTGGAAATCACTACCGAAATCCTTTATAGTCTGGTATGTCAAACCACCGTCAACGAATACGTTTACATACTTTGTACGGAGGAAGGTGTTACGTACGTAAGGATTTACGCCAAACAACTTCATTTCAGTTTCTTGAAGGTAATCTGCCTTACCAAGCTTGCATTCACCCTGCTGATAACCGATAGCCAAACCTACAGCCCATTCGTCGTTGATGTTATAGCCAATTTCAGGAACAATCTTGAAACTTGTCTTTGCGTCGTTAGCACCGAGCTTTACGCTACCGATACCAAGTGAACCACCTACGTAAACCTGTGCGCTTGCTGCAACTGTGATCATGGCAGCAACCAATGTCATCATTACTTTTTTCATCTTTTTACCTTTTTAAATTTAATTATTAATGTTTATTATCCTGATTGCAAATTTTATGTTTTGCGGTGCAAAGGTAGACATTTTTTCAGTTACCCCATCCATTTATTTCCCAACATCTCCGTTTTTCCGCCTAATCTTTAACCTAAGTCAAGAAAACGCCCCTTTTTGTTAAAAAAACACCATTTGAGGGAAAAAAGGGGATATAATCCTTGCTTTCACCCAATATACGTGGTTTTGTTCATGCACATAATTCAAACATCATACTTCTTTACAAAGTTTTATCTGGTTTTTCTTGCAATCTAGAGTTGAAGAAGCAAAAAATGATTTAAAATACTTCAAATAACACATCTTTCTGAACAAAATAATGAGTTTCGACAAAAATTATATAGCTTTACGAAGCATAAACGATAACTTTACGAGTGCTAAAACTATGCTTTACGAACCTCAAAACAATGCTTTTTTCGATAAAAATGATGCTTTTCATCTATCATTTCAAAGACTAACAATCGAAATGTAATTGATTATCAATCAATTAACAAAACATCGATATTTTTCAATATTTCTCACCACATCCAAAACATTTTCAAAAAACGCCTGGAAATTGAACCAAAATTACGAAATTACATGACAATCCAACAATCGCTTTTTCTTCCCCCCGCTTGCATAGCCAACGAGAAAGCAAACAGAAAATGCATAAAGGACAAAAGAAGTCAAAGAAAATTTGATGCAACAACTATATTTTGCCAAACATTTCGTATCTTTGTATCGACATAACGGTAATAATGACAATAAAAGCGAAATAACAAGATGATTCTCGGTTCTCATAATTCATGGTCGTATCTGCCCGTAAAACAATGGTGGCTTCGCCCCTTCTCCTTTATGTCTCGTTGTCAACAAGTAGACATCCGAACGCAATATGAGAAATACGGGGTAAGATGCTTTGACCTTAGACTGTATTGCAACAATGGCAAATCTATCGCAATCGCTCATGGGCTTGCTATATATAAATATGGTGAAAGCCAAATCATGGATGATATTGATTGGTTAAACGACAAGGGGGATTGCTACGTGAGAATCTTGCATGAAGTGAGGAACAAGAAACAATACAATGAACAAAACAAAAAAAGGTTTTGCTCTTTTTGCCAACAAATAGAAGACAAATACAAGAACACGAAGTTCTGGTGCGGTCGCAATCTCTACAACTGGGAATTTGACTACCATTTTAAACACTCGCCTTCGTGTGAGGAAAAGTATGCAAGCGTGTGCAGCCCTAAGTTAATCGACGACTGGTATCCTTGGTTGTTTGCCCGAACGAACAACAAAACCATCTTGTCTAAGGGAACGGAATCAGACATATTGCTCATAGATTTTGTAAACATTCAATAAACACAAGTGATATACGTGCTTGGAGTAACAGCTCAGCACCCCATGGCATGAAGACAAAAATCTTCAATAATCTTCAATAATCTTACGAAAAACTGTACTGGAATCTGTACAGAATCATCATTATTGTTAGATTTTTGAAGATTTTTGTTCGTGGTAAAGGAGGGGGGCTGAGTAGTTACTGCTTGGAGGCGAAATGTTAAAAATGTTATAATTACCTAATTTTCACGATTTATATATAATGTTATAAATTCTATTTAGTAATTTTGCATAAATTTACAAACTATTTGAAACAAACGTGCTACTACAACAAATTTTGGCACTAACAATTTACAATCATTATATGAGAAGACCAAGACTTTCAAAAAAGACAATGGCCGCGCTATTGGTGTGCTCGTTCGCTTTTTCGTCTTGCTCCGACATGGATAAGTATTTCGAGACCCCTGACTGGATTAAGGGTTCTATCTATGAAGAGCTGACAAACGACGGGAACTATGGCATCTTCCTGAAAGGAGTGGACTTGGCGGGATACCAACCCATCCTGAACGGAAAATCCATCCTCACCGTGATGGCGCCCACCGATGAGGCAATGTCGGCGTACATTAGCCAACATTACGGAAAATCCTCGATTGAGGAACTCTCAACGGAGGAAATCAAGAAACTGATTGGTTTCCACATCCTCTATTACTCGTTCGACAAGAACAAGTTGATTAACTTCCGTCCGCAAGAAGGCGACGGTGCTACTGATGAGGAGAAACTTGTCAACGCAGGACTTTATTACAAGTTCCGCACGAAGAGCCAAGACCCCATCAGCATCGAGCACAACGTGACCGACTCTTCCACGTACGACGTGAGTGTTTATCACTTGGAACGCTACTTGCCCGTTTACTCTTACATGATGTTCCGTACCAAGGGCATCGACGCTAAGGGAAACTATGAGTATTTCTATCCAGAAACGGGATGGAAGGGTGACGGCGGCTTCAACGTGTCGAATGCGTCTGTCACGGAATATGAAACCATTGCCAAGAATGGTTATATTTACAAGATTGACCGCGTACTCAAGCCATTGGAGACTATCTACAAGGAAATGTCGAGCGCAGGGAAGTACGGAAAGTTCTTGTCTTTCTATGATTCTTTCAGGACATACACAAAAGACGATGACTTAACGCTCAACTACGGAAACGGAACCGACCTGTATCAGGTGGCTTTCAACGATGCTGCATCGGGCGTGACGCTTCCGCCGATTGCGAGTGAGTGGCCTGTAAGCAACTACCGAATGGTAACGCAACTGGCCTACAATGCGTATAGCATCTTTGCGCCGACCGACGAGGCCCTGCAAGCCTTCTTCGAAGACTATTGGAAAGTGGGTGGATACGTAAGCCTTGACTCCGTATCGCCAACATTGGTGTCTACCCTACTCCGCCACTGCATCTATAGTCAGAGTATCGTCTTCCCAGAGGAAATAGAGAAAGGCACCATCCTCGACTCTGAGCAACAACCGATTAAGTTCGACACCAAGGAGGTACCGCAAAGCGACCGCGTGGTTTGCTCAAACGGCGTACTCTATGGTTGCTCGGTGCTCACCCCTCCAGCCATGTTCAACTCCGTAACGGGTCCTGCTTACCAATACAAGAAATACAGCACGTTCCAAACGATGTTGTCTAATTCGGGTATGCAATCCACCCTTTGCCAAGATGCCGTGAACTATATCATGCTTTATCCCGATAACGACCAATTATTCAACAATGCGGGCATTACGGTGAACGAGAGCGGAAGACTGGTATCTACCGCCCAACCCAACGGCGTATCTGGCAGCAACACGCAGAGTTATATCTATACGCACGTGGTGGCTCCCACCGACGGAAACACGATATTGCCAACGAGCGGAAAGGCTGTCTTGCGCACGTTGTCGCCCGACATGAACATGTATTGGTACGTGAAAGACGGACGCATCACGAACAGCATCAAGCATAATGAATTGCTGAAATACGAAGGAAACACCACGACGGAAGACGACGTGTTTGCCAAGTTTACGCCATTGGATTATCGCGGCGACATCAACGGTTGGGCAAACGGTCATGCGTATAGCTACGAGAAGTTGTTGTTTGAGGGTAATTTCAACAACATCAACGACAACTACCTGATTCGTCAGATGTGGGGATTGCGCAACGATACGTCAACCGATTTCTATGCATGGATTAACCTGCTGAACAAGGCTGGCATGTTCATCACCTCCTCTCAAACCATCAACATCATGGCAGAGAGCAGTTTGATGTTCATCCCCGTCACTCGCGCCATAGAACAAGGTATCATCGACGGTCGCATCCCTGGCATTAAGGCAGATGGAGCCACCGTAGGAAGTGAGAACTTCTTCGATTTCGTTACCGTTACCGACGAAGAGAAACTTCAATATTACCTCTCACAATATTTTGTGCCACTCTCTACCGCCGTCATCACCAACTACCCATACGTGGGATGGGGCGAGGATACTGCTTCGCAAGGCGGCCTACTCACCTACCAGCAATCGCAAGATGAAAGCAACAACATCCTGCAATCGCGCTTGAACGTTTATGATGATGGTACGCGCCTGAGCGTAACGACAACCGACCACAAGACAGGAAAGACCAGCAATCGCGTATACGTAACGCCTGATTACGACTATTTCCCCTTTGTCTATGAAGACGGTGCCGCCCATTTCATAGAGGACATATTCTAAAACCATGACACATTATATATAATAGATAGATATGAAACATAAAATATATCTTAGCCTGATGCTCTGCCTGTTCGCCATGACCGCCATGGCCCAGAGAACAGTGACGGGTACGGTCTACGAATTGTTCGCGGGGTCAGAAGAGCCTTGTATCGGCGTAAACGTGACCTTCCAGAACAGCCAGAACCGTATCGTGACGGGTGTTACGACAGACTTCAACGGTATGTATTCATTGAAGGTGCCCGAAGGTGAAAAGGAACTCACGCTGGTATTCTCATACATCGGCATGAAGACACAACGTTTCAAGTACACGGGACAAACCACGCTCGACGTAACCATGGAAAACGACGCTCACCAAATCACCGAGGTGGAAGTGAAAGCTCGTAGGGGTGGCGATCGTAACGAAATGGGTGTCACCCAACGACAATTGGCTTTCGCTACGCAGAAGATTGACATGAATGCCATTACGGCCAATACGCCTGTCACCTCTATTGAAGAGGCCTTGCAAGGACAATTGGGTGGTGTGGACATCATCGCCGCTGGTGACCCAGGTGCAAAGAGCAGCATCCGTATTCGTGGTACTGCTACGTTGAACTCCAATGCCGACCCGCTCATCGTGATTGACGGTGTTCCTTATAATACCGATATTGACGACTCCTTCGACTTCAATACCGCATCACAAGAGGATTTCGCACAGATGTTGAACTTAAACCCCAACGACATCGAGACGATTGAGGTGTTGAAAGATGCTGCATCTACCGCCGTTTACGGTACGGCTGGTGCGAATGGCGTGTTGTTGATTACCAAGAAGAAGGGAGCAATGGGAAAGACCAACTTCACTTTCTCTACCAAGAATTCCTTGAAGATAGAGCCGAAATCAATGCCGATGTTGAACGGAAACGAATATGTGGCATTCGTACAAGACGCTATCTGGAACGCTGCCAACGCTCGCGGTTTGGCTGGACAAAGTGCCTTGTTGGAGTATTTGTTTGATACGCCCGAAATCAACTACAACCAAGAATGGCGTTATTTCGACGAATACAACCAAAACGTGAATTGGCTCGACTATATCACCAAGAATGCTTTCACCACGGACAATTCATTCGCCATGTCGGGTGGTGGTGAACGAGCAACCTATCGTTTCTCTCTCGCCTACTCCAACGAAGGAGGTACGACGAAAGGAACAGGCTTGGGACGTTTGACTACTTCACTTGACATTGGTTATAAGTTCTCAGAGAAATTGCGCGTCAATGCAGAATACTCCTATACCGACACGAAGAAGAATTCTCCTTGGGTAGACAACGTTCGTTCGGAAGCCATGCGCAAGATGCCGAATAAGAGTCCTTATTACATCAACGACGCAACGGGAGAAATGACTGGTACTTATTTCACCCGTCAGAATTCAGAAGAATTCCAAGGAACTTTCTCAGGTTCGAAAAACTTCCATCCCATCATCATGGCAAACGAGAGTTTCAGCAAACTTCACTCCAAGGAACAGAAGATTACCGTTCGTGCCGCTTACTATGCAACGGAACATCTCACCTATCGCGGATATGTTTCCATGCGATTTACGACAAACAAGACGAATAAGTTCTTGCCTCAATCCGCAACGGGTGTAACGACTGATAACACATACGCCAACCAAGCCAGCGACGCTTACACCAATACCTTCTCTCTCCAAACGGAGAATAAGTTGATGTATACCAACGAATGGCTTGACAAGAAACACCAGTTGACGGCTACCGCATTGTGGCGTACATCGCAGAACCGTAGTTCTAACTATTCTGCCACACGTTACAATGTAGCCTCAGCATCTATCTCCGACCCAGGTTCAGGCGGTGGTGCATTGCTCTCTCAAGGTTCGGGAACATCAGAGGGACGTACGTTGTCTGGTATCGCCTCTGTCGTTTATGCATTCTTAGACCGATATACCATCAACGGAACGGCCAACTATGAAGGTAAGTCTTCATTGGGTAAGGACAATCGTTGGGGATTCTTCCCCTCTGTTGGTGCCAGTTGGCAAGTTGCCGACGAACCATTCATGAAATGGAGCAACGACTGGCTCTCTCAATGGAAGATTCGTGCCAGCTACGGTATGAGCGGAAATGCCCCATCGGGAACTTCTCCATACGTAGGAACATACGCTTCCATCGGTTCATACATGGACGCAAGTGCCATTACCGCCAACAAGATGCAGTTGAACAAACTGAAATGGGAAACATCTACCGAGTTTGACGTCGGTACGGATATTACCCTGTGGGATGGTAAGTTGACCGCCACCTTCGATTACTATCGCAAGAACACGAAGGACTTGTTGCAAAGAAACTATCAAGTGCCTTCGTACATCGGATATGCGCCTTCAAGTGGTGTGGTGAGATTGAACTGGTTCAACTCTGGTCGTCTGAGAAACGAAGGATGGGAGTTCCGCATCGACTACAACGTATTGAAGACAAAGGATTGGAACTTCTCCGTGAACTGGAACGTGAACCGCAATATCAACACCATCGTTGAATTGCCCGAAAACCAATCTACGGAAGAATACACGTTTAACAATGGCGAATATGCCAAGCGTATCATCGCAGGTACTGCCGTCGGTTCTTTCTTCGGATATAAATACAAAGGCGTTTACCAAAATACGAAAGACACCTACGGAAAGGATGCAGAAGGAAACATCATGTATGACTTGCAAGGCAAGCCTATCGTCATGACCAACGGCACTTACGTATGTTATCCTGGTGACGCTAAATACGAAGACATCAACCACGACGGAAAGATTGACAAGAACGATATCGTATACTTAGGCAACAGCAATCCTATCATCAGTGGTGGTGGTGGATTCAACTTGAAATACAAGAGTCTTGCCTTGACCGTGTTCATGCACTATCGTTTAGGACAGAAGATTATCAACTCAGCCCGTATGAATGCAGAGTCTATGCGTGGTTCCGACAACCAAAGTACGGCCGTGTTGCGTCGTTGGCGTAATGAAGGCGACGATACCGAAATACCACGCGCATTATGGGGATGGGGATTCAACTACTTAGGAAGTGACCGTTTCGTGGAAGACTGCTCGTTCTTGCGTCTGAAGACCTTATCGCTCAGTTATAGTTTGCCGAAGAAGTTCTGCAAGGACCTTGGCATGAACAGCATCAGTATGTTCGTTACAGGTTACGACCTCTTCACCTTTAGCAGTTATACGGGACAAGACCCAGAAGTTACCCTTCCAAGCGGTATCACCGATTTAGCTATGGACTCCTCTCAGACACCTCGTTCAAGGCGTTTCTCATTTGGTTTGACATTGAACTTCTAACGAGATTAAAGATATTAGGAATATGAAGACAATAAAATATATCATCATGTCGGTAGTAATGTTGTTTGGCTTTGCGTCTTGCAACGATTACTTAGAAGTTTACGAGGAAAACGTTGAACCGACAGACCTTTACTGGTCATCTAAAGCTGACGTGGAAGCTACGCTATCTGCTGGCTATTGGTACTTGCGCAATTCGGTGGAGACCTATCTCATCCCTTGGGGAGAGTTGCGTGCAGGATGCCTCTTCAACAGAAGCGGTTCGCCATTACAAACATATCAGATAAAGTCTACGACAAATATCACTACGTGGTCGCCTATGTACCAGATTATCAATTCGGCAAACTTGGTATTGAAGAATTGCGATTTGGCACGTAGCAATGATGCCACATACACGCAAGAGGAAATGAACTCACATAAATGTGAAGCCTATTGGCTCAGGGCACTTGCTTATTTCTACATCGTCAGGAACTGGAGAGACGCTCCCTTGTTCACCGAACCATTCGAGACCGATGAGATTTCCTATAATGTGGCAAAGTCGTCTGAGACAGAAATCATCGCCCAAATCAAGGCCGACTTAGAGGAAGCCATTCGCTTGGGTGCGGCAAAGACGAGTTTCAATACTACTTGGGAAACCAAGGGACGTGCTACCATCTGGGCTATCTATGCACTCATGACCGACGTTTGCATGTGGAACTCTGACTTTGAACAAGCCATCAATTATGCCAACCTCATCTTGAACGCCACGGCATCTGATGCTCCACGTTTCATGAAGACGGCAACCCATAGCAGTTGGTTTACGATTTTCAATCCTGGCAATAGCAACGAGTCTATTTTCGAATTGCAATGGAGCCATGAGAAATACCAAGGTACGGCACAACAAACCAACAATCTGCCCATCTTGTTCGATAACACGAACGATGGTCGTGCATACGAGTTATCCAACCAAATGCTTCAGGATTTCAATGCTGAATATCGTGGTATCGTATTAGAATATGGTGAGGAAGCTGGCGACATGGCCGTAAGAACCATGTATGGAGGATATTTCGTGGGTTCGTCGGCAGCTGCTTACACGGGTGCTCGTGCTGGATATGTATGGAAATATTGCGGTGGTACATCGTTATCAGACAAACGTACTTCCACTTACTATGATCCCAACTTTATCCTCTATCGTGTGGCCGACATTATGCTCCTCAAGGCAGAGGCTTTGTTGATGCGTCACATGGGAACCAACAACAACGACAATAGTGAGGCTATAGATTTGGTGAACGACGTGCGTAAACGTTCTAACCTTGAGCCTCGCACGTTCTTTGAAGACATAGATTTCAAAACCATGATGGATTATGTCATCTATGAGCGATTGATGGAATTGGTTGGAGAAGGCAAGGCATGGTACGACTTACTTCGTGTAGGTCGTTACAAGGATCCTTCAGGAACGATTAATTTCGTCAAGGATTTCCTCATCGAGAACGTGACGAAGTACGACCAGCAAGCAAGAGAAACTTGGATCACCTCTGTATTGAGCGACGAGAATGCATGGTATCTTCCTATTTATTATAAGGAGGTAACCGTAAATCCGTTGTTGACACAAAATCCCTATTATGAATAATCACCTAACGAATAACGACATGAAAAAGATATTATATCATATATCATTGGGATTGGCCATGTTGTTGGCCGCCTGCGATGACCCAAACGAAGGCGAATTGTTTGTTACGCCTACTGATTTGGAATCGGAAATGTCAATCATTGACGTATTAGAGAGAGATTCCGACTATACCATGTGGATTGACTTCCTGAAGCATGCGAACTATTACAACGCTTTGAAGGATGCTTCTTCTGAGGCTACTATCTTCTGTCCGAACAACATGGCAGTTACGGCATTCCTCAAAAACCGTGGTGTGTCGTCAGTCAGGGATTTGCCAAAGAATTATGCTCGTTCGGTAGCTCAGGCTCATATCATTGCCAATACCAGCATTACGGAAACGACATTGAACAACTATGCAGAGAGTGCCACGTATATTCCTACGCAAAATCTCTTCGGAACCTATTTGACCCTTAAATATGGTTATACCATTACGGACGTGGATGATGCAGAGCGTACGGAAACGGTTTATACGCCCGACTCTATCTTCATCAACAACCAAGCTCGTTTGGATAAGTTTACGGCTATCAATTGTGCCAATGGCGTTATCTATAGCATGGGTACGGTGATTACTCCTTTAACCGAAACCATCCTCGAGAAACTGGAATTGGAAAATGAATATACCATCTTCTCCCAGGCTATTCGTGAATGCGGGTATGATTCAATTGCCAACAAGGTACGCGACACTACGAACGTGGTGGGTGGTGGATATGTGGTGAATACCTACAACTACACTTGCTTTGCCGTACCCGACCATGTCTATAAAAACGCAGGTATCTCTGACGTAAATAGTTTGAAGACATGGCTCGTCAACAATAGCAATGGCGAAGAGACGAATGGTGATGTGGCTTTGAACAACTACATTCAATACCATTTCCTTTTGAGAGAGTATGACACCAAAGAACTTTATCACTTCCAAATGGAAGGGCAGACGTTGATTTTCGAAACGAAGATGCCAGGACAAGCCATCATTACCAATGACGATACTGGTGTGCGTACCATCAACAAGACCATTCAAATCTTGCGTAGCGACATTAGTGCGCGCAACGGATTGATTCATAAGGTGAACAGCATTATGCCTGTTTACCATCCTACGCCAGTAACGGTGAGATGGGACTTCATGAACTCGGCAGACATCATCTCGTTTGTCAACGCTTACGGTGCAGATAACGGATTCGGTAATCTCTTTACCTCAGACCTAACTACTGCCGAACGTAAGATTGACCTCTCTGAAACTCGTCGTAACGGTGATTATGGAACGCTGACTTCATTTACCTATAAGAGTACGGATAGTCGTGCGCCTGTTTCACAATATCCTACCGTTGGATTCGTGAAAGAACAATGGAGTTCTACGGCTGCAAAGACCACTCCCCGTTATGGTACGTACATGAACAACTACATGATGCTCAACTTAGGCTATGCTGGATGGATTCAATTTACCACCCCGTCAATCATTTCGGGTAAGTATAAGATTGTGCTCCATTATTGCGCCGACATCTCCATGACATCATTCTTCTCATCGGGAAGTCTTACCAAATTTGAATTGGACGACCGTTCTACGAACTTGTATATTTACAAGGGTTTGGCAGATGTTATCTCCGCAAGGGCGAGAGTATTGTATGGTTCTGTCGATATGACCTTGTGGGATAATATTGAGTTCGACACGTCAAGTCCGCACAAATTCAAGGTAACGATGATGGACATTAATGCGAAGACCAATAATCTCTATCATCAGATGTACGATTACATTGAGTTCATTCCTATTGACTAAAAACAAACATGAATATGAAAAGAATCAGTTATTTTATCATGCTGGCGGCATTTGTGGTTTCCATGACCACGGCTTGTTCCGATTGGGGCAACCATTACGACGATAATGGTGTCAGCACTGACATGATTAACATATACAATGGAGACATGGTGAGCTACATGCAAAACACCGCCGATGTCAGCCAATTCTCTGCCTTGTTGCAAGAAGCTGGCATCTACGATAGTGTTTTCAAGGACAAGAACTACACGTTCATCGTATGCGACAACAATGTGTTCTCCACGGCGGCAAGCAACATCAACCGAAAGGCTTTTGCACGTTACTCCGTATCTGACATGGCGGTTGCTCCCAACGCATTGAAAGATGGTTTGGGCATTCTCACCCGTTCGGGTAAAAACGTTTGGATTTACGGACAAGGCAACAATGCACGCTTTGACGAATTTGCCATTAGCAAAGTGGTGAAGACCACCAACGGATACATCTATTATATCAATGGTGTATTACCTATCAGAAAATCGGTTTATGAATATCTCAACTCCTTAGGTGCCGAGTATTCACGTTTCCGCGAGTTGGTGGGGAAATACGAGATGAATTACTTCGACCGTGAACATAGTGCTGCCATTGGCGTTAACGAGGCTGGTATGACGGTTTACGACTCTATTTTCATCGTACGCAATACGTTGATGGACCGTTATACGGCTAATGGCATTGACAAATGGAATATGCGTTCAGAGAGTTATCTCACCACGATGTTCATTCCTACCAACGAACAAATTGACAATGCGCTCAAAAACGCATTGGATAGCATTCCTTCTTGGTTGAATAGGGACGCTACGGAAGCCGACCGCGAGAAATTCGAACAATGGATTGTGAAGGCTTGTTTCGTTGACAGGGAATTACAAGACAAAGACGTGCAAGCCAATGCAGCCGACTTCCAATCGGCAAGTGGTTACAAGATGGTCATCGACCGTCAAGCTGACGTTACCACATACAAAGAGGAAGAGGCCGCATGGTGGAGACCCAGCGTACAAACCGTAAACGTTGCCTCTCGCGTGAATCTCAGTAATGGTGCCGCTTATTATTGCACCAACTTGAAGATTCCCAACCACGTCATCATCTATCGCGTGAAATCTCGTTTCTATGAGTTGTGGAATAGCATGACAAGTCAGGAACAAGAGCAATATTTCCGTTGGCACAATCTCGCTGCTCCGATGATTGTCAACGATGCTCAGGGAGAATTCTTCCTTTCTGCTACCCTACCCACGATTTATTATCACATACTCACCGCCATTCCTACCAGCGATGCAATTGCTGATTCCTTGCATTGCGGAGTGGATTTCGACGGTCTGACATCTATCTATGATAATCGTGGCAACAATATCGGAGTGCAAGAATGCAACCTCCCCGCTGGAGAGTATTACTTGCGAATGGGATTCGTACATAGTTTGGCTTATACGTTGAGCATCTCTTTCAACGACTCTGTCATCGTGAAGAACATTGCCATGAACGCTCACGGTGCCAACTATCACTTCGACCGTTCAGGTGCTTCCGACATTCCCAATACGGGCATGTGGAAAGCCGCTTATCCAGAAGGATATGACCCTGCCGATTGGTTGGAGATTAACGAGAATGCCAGTGCTTACGATACCGATGGCTACACGATGGGAATTGTCAACCTCAAGCAAAACGGCAACTTCCACATTACGATTGATTCCCCAGACTTAGGTTATCTCTACACCGAAGGTTCGGGCAGAACCAAGAATGACAAGAATCAACTCATGATGTACCATTGGTGCTTGCGTCCAACTCACAATAACTACTAATACATGTGCGAACAATGAAAAGACTATATATAATTCTTGCAGCATGCTGCTTTGTCGCATCTGCAACAGCCCAAGTCACTAAGGTAAAGTCACAGATCAAGGGAACGGATGGACTTCCTGTTGGCGGTGCCATCATTTCCGTTGTCGGTGACAGCATTTCCGCATTGTCGGACAAGAGTGGCTATTTCGAGTTGAATGCCAACAACCGTGAAGCGCTCGTCACTATCAAGGCAGAAGGTTACTATGAACGTTCCTTCCCGTTGAGATTATTGACGAAGAAACAAAATTCAACTGGTTTTGTCATTACGCTTACCCCAGAAAAGGAATCTCTTTATAATGGAACCGTAGTTACCGATTACGCCACTTTGTCGAGCGACACGAAATCGAGTATGTCTACGGGTATAGAGAACAAGGATTTTAGCAATAAGTTGTCTATCGGTGCCGCCACACGTGACGGCGTGGCTGGTTTGCAAGTCATTGAGAAGAGCGGAATGCCTGGTGAGGGTACTTACATGAACCTTCGCGGTATTCATTCTTTCGTTGCCGAAAACAATCCGCTCATCGTCATCAATGGTGTTCCCTATCTCGGCAACCAAGGTGGTTCTGATGTCATCAACGGCTATAGTCGCGATTTGCTTTTCGCTTATTCTCCCAAGGATATTCGCAACATCACGGTATTGAAAGGTGCCGATGCTGCCATGTATGGTTCGTTGGGTTCAAACGGAGTTGTCATGATTGAAACCCAACAAGCCACGAGCGATAATCTCGACACGCGTATCTCGTTCAGCGGACAATATGGAATCAATTTCAAGAATTCTTCCATCCCCATGATGAACTCTACCGAATATCGTAGTTATCTCACTAATTTGGGTATGACGGCTTATCCATCTATGACGGCATTGACGGAAGACTATCCTTTCTTGCAAAATGGTACCAACATCTATTCGCATCTCTTCAACGAGAATACCAATTGGATGAAGGAAATCCAACGCAATGGATTTATGACTGAAAACGTGTTCCGCGTAGAAGGTGGTGACGCTATCGCCAAATACAACATCTCTTTCGGTTATACGAAGAATGGAGGTACGTTGAAAGGCACTCAAACCAACCGTTATCACACGCTCATCAGCGCCGACGTGATGGTTAGCCGTAAGGTAGACATCACCACGAACGTGGGATTGGCTTACACGAAGAGCGACCTGTTGAATACGGGTATGCAAATGGAAACAAACCCCATTTTGGCGGCTTATCATTCCATGCCTCTCATCAATGCTCATGCCAAGCAAGACGATGGTTCGCTATTGTCTAATTGGGCACGTTACAACGCATGGAATACCAACGACATCCCTACCAAGCCTTACGATAACGTGAGCAATCCGTTGGCTATCGTCAACACCGTAGAGGGTGGCGACAAGATTTATGATGCCAATGCAGGACTTGGCCTTAACTACAAGTGGAATGACTACCTGAAACTCTCGGCTCTCGTTAACTTGTATTACAACTACACCGAGGAAACGATGTTTATTCCAGGTGTTACCAATCATGCTATCATGCCGCAGATTTATGGCATTGGCCAGAACAAGGTTGCTGAAGGCGTTATCCGCCAACACATGAATACTTATCAGCTTAGTGCTAACTACAACCGCACGTTCAACAAGATTCATGAGTTCAACGGTAAGGCGCAGGCTCGTTTCATCACTCGTAGCTTGGAATATGACATGTCTGAAGGATACAACACGCCTAACGATTACTACAAGACATTGGGCAACACCAATAGCGAGAAACTCACCACGGGTGACAATGTTGACTGGAAGCATTTAGGCTTTACTTTCCATGGCGATTATACTTGGAATAGGATTTTCAAGGGAACAGCCAACTTGGTTTTGGATGGTAGTAGCGTTACGGGAGCAGATGCTACACGTATGGGATTCTTCCCTTCGGCAGGTGCAACGGTCATGTTAGCCAATACGGGCATTCTCCCCAATGCGTTCGACAAATTGAATGTCAGCATCGAGGGTAGTTTGTCGGGCAACAGTCGTTTCTCAAGCAATTACGGAAAGAGCTACTATGTCAGCAACAACTTCTTCAACATTGGTTCTATCTTGCGTTCCAACGTTCCCAACAGGAAACTGACATGGGAAAAGAAACGTCAATTGGACTTGGGTATTGATGCTTCCTTGTTCCACAACAAGCTCGATATTGGCATCAATGCTTACATCAACGAGTCGTACGACTTGTTGTTAAGTCGCGACATTTCTTCCGTATTCGGTTCAAAGGTATTCTATGACAACACGGGTAAGATTTCAGGTAAGGGATTGGAATTCTCATTCCGCGCAAATCCCATCCACACCAAGGACTTCGACTTCGTGCTTGCCGCCAATATCAGTACTTTGAAAAGTACCGTTAAGTCGCTCGGTGGTGACAAACAAAGCATTATCAACTACACGGGATTCAACGACGACGATGCACAAGTGTTGATGGCTGTAGACAAAAAGCCTTACGAATTCTATGGTTTCAAGACAAACGGCATCTATTCTACCACGGCAGAAGCACAAGCAGATGGCTTGGTGAATAGCAACGGTATCGCATTCCAAGCAGGTGACGTTCGCTTCGTTGACCTCAGCGGTCCTAACGGAGTGCCCGATGGTGTCATCAACGAATACGACAAGACGACTCTTGGCAGCACCATGCCTTCGGCATTTGGTGGAATCAACCTCATGTTGAGATACAAGAGTTTCACGCTCGACGCTAACTTTGGTTACACGCTTGGCGCTCACCTCTACAATGCCACTCGTAGACAAGTAGAGTCGATGGAATCTTTCTACAACCAATCTACCGCGGTTATCGACCGTTGGCAAGTGGAAGGCCAGAATGCCATCCTGCCACGCGCAAACTATGGCGACCCTATGCGCAACAACGATTTCAGCGACCGTTGGATTGAGAAGGGCGACTACCTGAAACTTCGTTCCATTCGTCTGACATACAACTTCCAAAAGTTGCTTTCGTTCGTTCGCTCGGGTAACATCTTCGTGGCAGCCGAAAACTTATTCTCCATCACCAGCTACTTAGGTAGCGACCCTGAGTTTGCCTATTCTTACGATGAGAGAATGCGTGGTTTCGACTATGCTAAAGTTGCCCTGCCTATCACCGTCAAACTGGGATTCAACCTGAACTTCTAATCAAAAACGAGGAATTATCAATTATGAAAAGAATATATCAATTCATTTGTGCATTCTGCCTTGTCTGCGGTTTTACTGCATGTAACGACTTGCTTGATACCAACCCAGACAACATCATCAACGACGATGAATACATCGACAAGGAAGATGAGATTTACAAGGGAATGTTGGGAATCTTGAACCGTATGCAAGAGGCAGGCGACCAAGCGATTTGGCTTACCGATACAAGAAGCAACTTCTTGGAGGTAACCGACAAAGCTCCCGATGCGCTGAAGGCCATCTACAATTACGACCCGACGAACGGCAATGAATTTGCAGACCCAACGTGTTATTATGCCATCATCATTGCTTGCAACGACTATTTTGCCAAGATGACCGAATACCATAAGAAGGTGGGTGGAATGAGCGAAACCGTGGAAGCGCATTTCTCTCAACTCATCTCTTCTGCCATCCGCATCAAGGTATGGGCTTATTGGATGTTGGGTAAGATATACGGACAGGCATATTGGTTTGACGATCCATTGACCGATATGAAAGACTTGTCTGATACCAATATCTTCACCAAGTGCGACATGCAACAACTCACGGAGAAGTGTATTCAATTGCTCGACCAAGGCATGAATATCGACAATATCCACGTGAATGCCAACCTTGACATGAAATGGTATGAATGGTTGGATGCGGAGACTCAAAACCAAAGCGCCAATATCCGTTGGCAATATCTTGCACCTCCCTATATTTTGCTTCGTGCAGAACTCGTTTCGTGGCGTTGCAACTATGAGAGCGAGGAAGCAGCGCAAGCTGACTGGCAATGGATTCGCGATGCGTTGCTCCAATGTATGTACTATTACCATACAGCAGCCAGTGCTTCATCTACGTCTTACCAAGGTCTGCCATTGCCAGGTATCGACTTTGGAACGGATCCCAATGGTTCTACTGCTGACTGGAACTACCAGCAGAGTATTCTCCAATGCTCGCTCGACTTCGGTTCGGGTATTCGCGACCAATACTTCCCCTACTTCTCTATTTTCGCCAACGAGGAGGTAAACAGCAATACCAACAAGTACCATTTCATCAGCGGTATCATGTACGACTATACCAACCGTCAGCGCAACCACTTGGTGCAATATTTATGTCCTGAATATCCTTCTGAGGATTCCTATTACCTGCGTCCCTCTAAATACGGGCAAGGCATCTATGCTACATCCGACATTCGCGGACCAGAACAGGGTTTCGTAACTCATAATCTGGGCGGTAAGGAATGCGTAACGAAATACTATTATTATTACGACCGCACGTCACACAACTTCAGGTATTTGCGCGAGAATATCTTTGAGATTCAACCGATTGTCATTACCTTCCGCGGACATGACCTTCACTTCTTGCTTGCAGAGGCAGAGAACCATCTCGGAAACTGGGATCAAGCAGAAACAATCCTCAACAACGGTATGACGAATCGTTTCCCCAACCACGGCAAAGAAAACTTCTCTCTGCCACAGGGATGGTCGCCTTATTATCTGTCATGGTTGCCTTCCAACGGCTTTAATCCTCTACCCAATAGTGGCGGTAACACCAATGCGGGTATCGTTGGAGCCGCACGTGGAAAAGCATACAATTTGCCAAAGCCAACCGATCCAGGCTACTCTCTCACGGAAGCACAACGTAAGGAAATCTACGACTGGGCGATTGCCGACGAGCACCTGAAGGAATACGTTGCTGAAGGCAAGTCGTATAGTTATCTTTGCAAGATGGCAGAACGCTACAGCAATGCTGGTCGTGGCGAACAATCTGCCGCTCGTGATAGCATTATCAAGCGAATCGCTCCCAAATATCCGTCTTCGGCAGCTCAACAAAGGGTACGCAGTAGCATCAGCGGCAACGGATATTTCATCCAATGGGACTTGAAAGACTAACATTCCCCTTCATGAGATAACCATCTCAACAACCTACTATCAACACGATTGTTTATTGATGTTCGAAAGGCTCAATAAACAATCGCTTGTTTAATAAAGCCCGATCCCTGGCCTATCCCCAACCCTTCCCCAAGGGAAGGGAGATTAAAGTGGGGAGCGAGAGCCTAATTGTTAATTGTTAATTGTTAATCGTTAATCGTTAATCGTTAATCGTTAATTTTTAATTTTTAATTATATAGTGGTGAGAGATATGTCCTCCAGCTGCAAGGCTATTCTCATGCTTCTAACTTTCTAACCCTCTTGCTTCTTTTTCATGTTTCTTTTTCATGGCTAATGTTAATTTAAGTAAGGTTTTCCCTCCATTTGCAAAGCTATTCTCTCACATCTCACTCCTCACCTCTCACCTCTTTCCACATGCAAAGTTACTGCTAAAAATCCCTATCTCCAAAAAACACCCCTCAAATTGGCGTAAAAATCTGTTAACAAAATAGTGTATTCGTGTTAAAAAAGCTAAACCATATATTTACGCCTTGTAAACGTCATATTTGCGAGACGTAAACACCATATTTGTGAGGCGCAAATGCAATACTAACAAATTAACAATTAACAATTAACAATAAGGTACTATCTATGTAGCAATAATGGTGTATATATATATAGTTATATTAATATATTATTATAATAATATATTAATATAAAATTATAATACTAATATATTATTATATTTTACCTATATATTGTTTCATTTTATAACATAAACTAAAAACAAAATATATACAACCTATCTTATTGTTAATTGTTAATTGTTAGTTTGTTAATGTTTACTTGTTATTAATGGACAAACAAAAAGAGTTCTCCTCTGAGAACACTGGGCGCACTTTCGTGCTATTAAATCTAATACTATGATACACCTTCGTTTTGTCGGATTTGCAAATCCAACCAAACAACAAAATAGATCATTAGAAATAATGATTGCACAATGATAATGGCTCTAAAAAGGGGGTAAATTGTTAATATGGACAATTGCGACCAAATTCTTTATAAAACATTTGGGTAATCGACAAAAAATGAGTATCTTTGCACAATTAAACATAACATCTATTATTTAAAACAAACTACGTATGAAAAAAAGATTTACGCTTTTCGTGATGGCATCCATGTTAGCCGTGCTTAACGTGTTTGCCCAACAAACTGAGGTCTACGTAACAACGAAGGCCGAGTTCACTACTGCTTTTAACTCTCACCCAGGAACACCGGGTAGCGTTACGAAGATTATCATTGCAAGTGCCAAGAACGATGACGGTTCTTATGCACAGGCTACAAGTGAATTCACGCTCAATGTAGGTAACTTCACTCCAGAGGCTACCGCTTGTGCCGATGGTACCATTATCATCACAAGTAACCAAACTGACATCGACAACCTGCCTCACGTACTCATTGGCATCAACATGGCAGCACAACAGACAGGCAGCCATTTCTCATTGGTAATTGAAAATATTTCATTCGAATACCGCTCTGGTAACTTGGCAAGCTCTGGTCAGAACATTTATTGGAACAAGAATGACTGTCATGCAGACTCTATCGTATTCCGCAACTGTCAGATTACCAACATTCCACGTTCTATCATCCGTACCGTGCCTGCACAAACCGATGGCGTATACAATTCTGACAACACGCTGAACAGATTCGTGATGGAAGGTTGTAAGGTACACAACATGGACATTACATCTGGTAACAGCTGGCCACTCGTTTACTTGGCTACACAAACCGACGAAGTGGTTTTCAAGAACAACATGTTCTACAACATCCCTTATTCTAAGCAAATCCTGACTTGGAACTATTGCGAGCCAACAGGTAAGGAAGTTCACGTTACTTTCGAGAACAACTTGGTAGTGGCTTCTAAGGGTTCTTGGATTGGCTTTGACGGCAATGAGGCAAACGGACCATTCTCCATGATTGACGTAGGTGGTTTTCTCGGATACAGCGCTGACTATAACATCAACAACAACATCATCCTCACGCCAGAGGAAAACGTAGAGTACACCGCTTGGGGTAACAGCACGGAAAAGAAGTCTATCATGCTCACCGCAGCTGAAGAATCAAAGATTTTAGGTTGCACGGGTGGTATCGTATTTGCTACCAACAACGTGATTGAAGGTTATGCAGCATGGTCGGCTGGTAACAACAAGGACGAAGAAGGCAACCGCACTTGGTTGTTTGGTCCTATGGGTTCTGAAGCTGCCGCTGAGGATGCTACCGAAGGTCGCATTGACATGGCAACAGCCGGATTGAACTGGAGCGACTTCTACGATGCACACTCTACCGACTTCCGTCTTGAGAAGAGTCATCCTCTCTTTGCACAAAACATCGGTCCAAGCATCATGTACGTTGACAAGTTCCCAGTAAAGGCTTCCTTGAACGTTAAGATTGACGGTCCTGACTATATCGACTTCACCGTAACTCCAGCTAAGGAGAACTATGAGGTAGGTGACGTTGTAACTATCACCATCAACGACCACAACTCTAAGTATCGCACATTCAACACCTTCAAGGGTTGGAACGATGGCAATATGGACAACCCACGCGTTGTAACATTGGATGGCGCTATCGACTTGACCGCCACATACGAGGATGCTACTTCTGGTCTTGTTTCTGCATTCACCTTCCCAACGGTGCCAAGTGCAGGTCAGAACAAGCTCGTTTCTTACGACGCAGACATCTATGCAGAAGGTTACAAAGCTACCGTTTCACAAATGATCGTTCCTAACGTGACCGATGCTGACGGTAACGTAACTGGTGTTGCCGACGCATACCAACCAGTTGACGGTACAGAAAATCGTTTCAACTACCGTGCCGTGAAGTTTGGTGAAGACCCAGCAAGCGACCAAATGTCAGTTATCTCTCGTAAGAGTACTGCTGGTGCACGTGCAGCTGGCAAGCCCGACTACTTCATCTTCACGATTCCCGCAAAGAACTTGAGCAACATTACGTTCTCTGCATTCGTTGGTACCGACAACTTCGGTTACAAGAAGCAATTGGCTGACTACTCTCTCGATGGCAATACTTGGACAAACTTCGCAAGCGTAGAACTGGAGAAGCGTGACGCTGACTTCAACGGAACAGCTGGACAACTCTACGGATGGAACGAATTGAAAGGTACATTGCCCGCAGAAGCCAACAACCAAGAAGTGGTTTACGTTCGTATCATTGGCGACCTCACAGGTGAAGAACCATTCGTAACCAATAGCGCCGCTGGTGACATCAACACCGCTGAAGCAGGTATGTTCGAATATGCAGGAAACGTGATGATTACCGCTTCTAACGCAGACGGAATCACCGTTGTGAAGAATGCCGAGGAGAACGACAATGCCGTTTACAACCTCATGGGTATCAAGGTGAACGAGACCAGCAAGGGTATCTTCATCAAGAATGGCAAGAAGTATATCTTGAAGTAATCTAACAAGAAGTCTATCATTAGACATCATAATTCCACTACCCCATCGATGGTTCGTCGATGGGGTTTTTAGCAACGACATCTACTTATGATTAATATTTCGAGAATATGAAATCAACATTAAGCAAGAAAATGAGATGCGCATTCATGCTCATGCTCACATTAACATTGACGATGCCTGCCATTGCCGAGGAAAAGGAAAAACTTCCCGCTTTCCCTGGTGCTGAAGGTTTCGGAAGATACGTTACTGGCGGTCGTGGCGGTAAGGTCTATCACGTTAACAATCTCAACGATTCAGGAACGGGTTCCTTACGTTGGGCTCTCAGTCAAAGCGGAGCCAAGATGATTGTCTTCGACGTGTCAGGTACCATTCATCTGAAGTCAGGATTGAGCATCCCGTCGAATACGACCATTGCCGGACAAAGTGCGCCTGGTGACGGTATTTGCGTAGCAGACTATCCCGTGAATGTAGGTGGCAACAATGTCATCGTTAGATACATGCGTTTCCGTTTGGGAAACGTTAATGTCAAGGTAGATGGTGCTGACGGATGGGATGGTTTCGGAGGCATGGACGGTCAAGACATGATTATCGACCATTGTTCTATCAGTTGGAGCATTGACGAATGTTGCTCATTCCTCGGCAACAAGAATACCACCGTACAATGGTGTATTGTAGCGCAAAGTCTCGTGAATGCAGGACACTCGAAAGGCGCTCACGGATACGGAGGAAACTGGGGCGGTTCGGGAGCATCCTTCCATCACAACCTCATCGCTCACCATACCAGTCGTACACCTCGTTTAGGTCCGCGTCCTACCACACAATTGGATGAACGCATGGATATGCGCAACAACGTGATTTATAACTTTGGCGGAAATGGTTGCTACGGAGGCGAAGGAATGAACGTGAACATCGTGAACAACTACTATAAGCCAGGTCCTGGTTCTCCCACGGGTAACAAGGGAAAGCGTATTGCTGGCATTGGAATCCGCACTACTTCTTATATCAATACCTATCGTGACTATGCACCTGCTTGGCACATCTGGGGAAAATTCTTCGTGGAGGGAAACACCAACACCAAGTATCCAGAAGTGGATAATGACAACTGGACGAATGGTATCTACAATCAAATCTCATCAACCGACAACGATGGTACATACACGCAAACCACAAAGGATACCATGAAACTCAATGAGCCAATTCCCTTTATCCTGACAACGACACACTCTGCCGCCGACGCATACGAGTGCGTGCTTGACTATGCTGGTGCCAGTTTTCATCGTGACTCTTTCGACGAATTGATGGTATCAGACACACGTAATGGCGTTGCCACCTATACAGGCAAAGGATTGAGCAAGGGATTCATCAACTCACAAGATGATAATATGCCCGCCGATGCTACCGCTGATTGGTTTGCTTGGCCAACATTAAACATGGGGAACATTCCTTTGGATAGTGATGGTGACGGTATTCCAGATACATACGAAGACTTTAACGACCTTGATTCGTCAGACCCAGCAGATGGTGCTAAGATAGCAAAGAATGGTTATACCAATTTGGAAAACTATCTCAATAGCCTTGTAGCAGCCATTACCACCAAGCAAGCAATTGGTGGAACGCAAATGGGTAATATTCAAACAGTTGGCGAAGAAGGTGTAGAAGCCAAGTATGAATTGCAACAAAATACCCATGATGATAAATGGACATTCAACAATGGTTTTTCCATCACCTCGAGTAAGGATTATGCTACTGGAAAAAACTTGGGTATCAAGTATTCACGCAACACGAAATACACCATCAATATCCCAGAGGGAATCACCATTGAGAAGGTGGAATTTAGTGGATATAGTAATGTAGACAACGAAACCGCCTACTTGGGAGAATTGAACGGGCAGACATTCGGAACAAACGAATATGTGTTTCCAGCACGTACCGACAACACGGAGGCAACACACACCATAACGCTCGCTCAACCCGCCACAAAAACCATTACCTTCACTCCAAAGGGACAACAAGTGGTATGGCGCATCGTCCTTTACACACCAGCCACGTCGGGAATCCAACAAACGACAACGATTACTCTGAATGAAGATGCCATCTACGACCTACAAGGCAGAAAGGTAATAGGTCAACCAACCAAGGGCATTTATATCATTAACGGAAAGAAAGTCGTGAAATAACAATTGCTTTTTCCTTTATAGAAGCACAAGTTTCATTTCGTATAATAGCCATGTACCATTCGTACATGGCTATTGTACTTTTAGTACATGCATCATGTACGAAATAAAAACGGTATCTTTACATCATCTTTTCGATAGAAAAACATCCCAACTTTGTACGTTTCTCGTTTTTTTTATATACATTTGCAACGTAAATAATAAATCTGACGAAATGGCTAAAATAGCAAAAAAACTCACAGAGTTGATTGGTAACACCCCATTATTGGAACTCAACAAGATATCAAGCGATAATGGATTGACAACACCTATTATTGCCAAGGTGGAATCATTTAACCCTGGCGGAAGTTCTAAAGACCGTATCGCATTGGCGATGATAGAGGATGCGGAAGCGAAAGGAATCCTGAAACCAGGAGCAACCATCATTGAGCCAACGAGCGGAAATACAGGTGTGGGATTAGCATTGGCTTGCGCCGTAAAAGGTTACCACCTCATCCTCACAATGCCCGAAACCATGAGCGTAGAACGTAGGAATCTGGTAAAGGCATACGGAGCAGAGGTAAAACTCACGTCGGGCAAAGATGGTATGTCTGGTGCTATTCAAGAAGCAGAAAGATTACGCGATACAACACCTGGTTCCGTTATCCTTCAACAATTCGAAAATCTATCGAATCCACAAAGACATTATGAGACAACAGGCGTAGAAATATGGGAACAAACGGACGGTACGATAGATTTCTTTGTTGCTGGCGTTGGTACTGGCGGTACTATCTCGGGTGTAGGAAAGCGTTTGAAGGAACTCAATCCTCAAGTGAAGATTATCGCCGTTGAACCCGCTTCCTCTCCCGTACTCAACGGTGGACAAGCAGGACCGCATAAGATTCAGGGAATCGGCGCTGGCTTTGTTCCTAAGACATACGATGCATCCGTTATAGATGAAGTATTGGACATTGACAACGATGATGCCATTCGCATGGGACGTATTTTGGCGCAAAAGGAAGGCTTGCTGGTAGGTATATCATCTGGAGCTGCCGTAGTCGGTGCTTTGAAAATTGCCCAACGGAAAGAAAATGCAGGAAAGAAAATAGTAGTGTTGTTGCCTGATACAGGTGAACGCTATCTCTCTACCGTATTGTATGCCTTTGACGAATATCCATTGTAATATCAATAGAATACTTTATGCAAACAAGCAAATACCTAATTGCAACCGAAAGAGATGCCCAATGGGGACTCACCATCAGTACCGTTGGCTATGAGGAAATCAGTCCTGGGGATGACTATCCCACGAAAGGACATGCTGACGGTTATTACTTTGATTTGCAAAAGGGGCGCATATTGAACGAATATCAACTATTATACCTCACGGAAGGAGAAGGAATATTCCAATCAGCCAATCAAAAGTCCACACGTATCAAGGAAGGTGATTTGTTCTTGCTTTTCCCTGGTGAATGGCATACCTATCATCCGTTGCCTCAAAAGGGATGGAAGAGTTATTGGATTGGCTTCAAGGGAAGAAACGTAGACGACCGTGTAAGGGCGGGATTCCTCTCTCCTACCAAGCCAATTTATCATGTGGGGTTCAGTAGTGAAATCGTACATCTATACGACGAGGCGTTTAGCAAGGCAAAGGAAGAGGCAGCCTACTCACAACAAACATTGGCGGGTATCGTAAACCATTTGGTGGGTTTGATGTATTCTTTGGAGCGCAACATTATCTTGAATAAAGACTATAACTATGCCGACATCATGAATCGCGCCCGATTACGCATTCGCGAATCGTTGGAAAGCAATCTCACCATCCAAAAGATTGCTGAGGAATTAGGGATAGGCTATAGCAATTTCAGAAAGTTGTTCAAGGAATATACGGGCGTCGCACCAGCCATGTATCAACAAGAATTGCGATTGCAAAGAGCCAAGGAAATGCTTTCCACAACCAATATAAGCATCAAGGAAATAGCATATCGCCTGAATTTCGACTCACCTGATTACTTCTCGGCAAAGTTTAAAATCAAGACGGGAAGGAAACCATCAGACTTCAGAAGAGAGATGCAACAATAAAAAAAATGGGGAACTTTACGAGGTTCCCCATTATTATTAATAAGGTATTATAAATCCTATAGATTAATCTATTTCCTCATCAGGCTCATAACCACCCATCTCACGAACGGCATTCTTCAACATGGTATATTGCTGATAGAGATGGTTAACGGCCGATTCACCTTTCGTATAGTCATGCATAGGACTCTTGAGGAAGAAGCTCAAGAATCTCTGAGTGCCATAACGACCAGCACGTGCGGCAAGGTCGGTAAGCAAGCAAAGGTCAAGACATACAGGAGCTGCCAAGATACTATCGCGACAGAGGAAATTAATCTTGATTTGCATGGGGTAATTCATCCAACCATAAATGTCGATGTTGTCCCAAGACTCCTTATTATCATTGCGAGGAGGATAATAATTAATGCGTACCTTATGATAATAGTCGCTATAGAGGTCGGGCTGGTCTTCTGGTCTCAAGATAGTCTCCAATGTAGAGAGCTTACTTACTTCCTTGGTGTGGAAGTTAGCTGGTTCGTCAAGCACAAGACCATCGCGGTTGCCGAGAATGTTGGTAGAGAACCATCCATTCAAGCCTAAGCAACGAGTTCCGATGATAGGAGCAAAACCACTCTTTACAAGCGTCTGACCAGTCTTGAAGTCTTTACCGGCGATAGGCATTTGTGTCTTCTCTGCCAATTCCCACATAGCAGGAATGTCAACGGTAGTATTAGGAGCACCCATAATGAATGGACAACCTTCGGTAAGGGCGGCGTAAGCATAGCACATAGACGGTGCAATGTGCTCACGATCATCTTCCTTCATGGCCTTCTCCAATGTCTCCAACTTGTAGAAGATATCCTCATTGATAGGTACGTAGATTTCAGTTGATGCAGCCCAAAGCACAACGATACGGTCGCAAGCCTTTTCTTGCTTGAAACGACGAATATCCTCGCGCAAGAGTTCCACCATTTCCCAACGTGTCTTTGCATCTTTCACGTTGTCGCCATCAAGACGCTTTGCGTAATTCTTGTCGAAAGCAGCCTTCATAGGAACGATTTGCTCCAATTCATCACGAACTGGCTCAATGTCTTCACGCTTGAGGACTTCTGCATATACAGCCGACTGATATGCGTTTTGTGGATACACGTCCCAACAACCGAAAACGATGTCGCTAAGTTGTGCAAGCGGCACGATGTCTCCATATTTCAAATACTGTTTTTCTGAACCTTTCCCCACACGAATCTTGTCGTATTGGGTCATAGAACCTACAGGATTAGCAAGTCCTTTTCTTGCCATTAACACACCCGTCATAAACGTTGTGGCAACCGCACCGTTTCCGACGATAAGGATACCTAATTTACCTGTAGCTGATTTTACATTTGTTTGTTTCATGATTTAAAATTAATACTTTATTCTCAATATAAATTCATTTCCTTAAAATACGAATGTATCAAGTGCCCAATAGCAGAAGATACCTGCCAGATAGCCGGCGAAAGCAATCCATGTCATACGCTTGAGATACCAACCAAACGAAAGTTTTTCCAATCCCATGACAATCACGCCAGCGGCAGAACCGATAATCAACATAGAACCACCGACACCAGCGCAATAAGCCAACAATTGCCAGAAGATACCGTCTACGGCCATGTCACCAGTAGGAGCAATCGGATACATACCCATACATCCTGCTACCAATGGCACGTTATCAACGATAGAGGAAAGCACGCCGATGATTCCCGTAACGAGATAGTGATTACCACCCGTCACTTCATCAAGCGTCTTACCAAGTTGAGTGAGCACGCCCACTTCTTCCAAGCAAGCCACAGCCATCAAGATACCTAAGAAGAAAAGGATTGTTGGAATATCAATACGAGTAAGCAAATCAGTAACACGCTTTGCCATCGTATCATTCTCGTCAAGTTGACGATGGAAAATTTCTGTCGTTGTCCAAAGAATACCCAACACCAATAAGATGCCCATATAAGGAGGCAGGTCGGTAATAGCACGGAAGATAGGAACGAAAATCAAGCCACCCACTCCACAGAAGAAGATAATCTTACGTTGAGTTTCCGTGAATGCAGAAACTTGTAGCTTTTCAAAGTTCTGCGCCTTATCGAACTTACCTTTTAATTGATATTGTAGGATAAACGTCGGTACTACCATTGCCATTAACGATGGGAGGAAAATTTCCGTGATAACACCTTGCGTGGTAATCATTCCCTTAATCCACAACATGATGGTCGTAACGTCACCAATCGGGGAGAATGCACCACCCGCATTAGCCGCGATAATCACAAGACCCGCGTAAATCATACGCTCTTTGTTGTCGCGAACCAACTTACGAAGCACCATGACCATCACGATAGACGTGGTCAAGTTATCAAGGATAGCTGAGAGAAAGAATGTAGCGATGGCAACACGCCAAAGCAATTTGCGCTTGTCGCGCGTCTTCATCAAGTCTCTCACGAAGTTGAAACCACCATTGGCATCAACAATCTCCACGATGGTCATCGCACCCATCAGGAAGAATAGAGTTTCCGCAGTATCGCCAAGATGCATCTTCAACATCTCGCCAATCTCCGCGCCAGGGCTAAAGACGTAAACTGACCAACAAAGCACGCACATCAAAAGGGCAATGGCCGCCTTGTTTACTTCAGTCACGCTTTCCAAAGCAATGAACAAATAGCCAATCAAAAATAGAATGACTATCACCAAAGTAAATGTTCCCATATTTGTCTTGTTTTACTATATGCCTGCAAAGTTAAAGATTATTTTTGGATAAAGAAAAGATAATCAAGGATATTTTAATCTTATCATCGTTGTGTGCCCAAACGTTTTTCACAAAAATCAAAAGTTAAGGATGAAAAATCAAATAATCTTGTTGAGGTGTGAATATTTCTTGTTATCTTTGCAACATAAACCTAACACTATAAATCAAACCCATTTATCATGGAAAATAAAAAATATTTCTTCGCAGTAGATCTCGGTGCAACAAGTGGAAGAACTATCATCGGAACATTAGATGATAATCGTTTCAATTTAGAGGAACTAACTCGTTTCGACAACAATCTCATCCAAACGGGCGGTCATTTTTATTGGGACATCTATGCCTTGTATTTTGAAATTATCAAAGGTTTGAAGATTGCCGCACAAAGACAAATTGAAATCAGCAGCATTGGCATTGACACTTGGGGTGTTGACTTCGTTTTCATCGGAGAAGACGGTGCCATCTTGCGCAATCCAGTTGCTTATAGAGACCCGCATACTTTTGGCGTGATGGAGAAGTTTTTCGAAAACGAGGTGGACAAGAAAACCGTATATGACATCACGGGAATCCAGTTCATGAACTTCAATTCCATCTTTCAACTCTATGCCATGAAGTTGAACGATGACTCTGCCTTGAAGAATGCCAAGAAGATATTGTTCGTACCCGATGCATTGAGTTATATGCTTACTGGCGAAGCCGTTTGCGAATATACCATCGTGTCAACATCTGAATTGCTTGACCCGCGAACCAAAGAAATTGACCCGACCTTATTGAAAGCATTAGGTCTTGAGAGAAGTCAATTTGGCCGTATGATAACGCCAGGAACGCAAATAGGCGTACTGACGGAAGAAGTACAACAAATGACGGGATTGGGTGCCATTCCAGTCATCGCCGTGGCTGGACACGATACGGGAAGTGCCGTTGCTGCCGTACCAGCCAAAGACGAGAAGTTTGCTTATCTGAGTAGTGGAACGTGGAGTTTGATGGGTATTGAGACGAAAGATGCCATCATCAACGAACGCAGTTATGACCTAAACTTCACGAACGAAGGTGGTATTGAAGGTACAACGCGATTCCTGAAAAACATTTGCGGTATGTGGCTTTATGAACGTTGCAGAAAGGAATGGCCAGAGGAAATTCGCAAAATGAGCCATCCCGAATTGCAAGGTTCTGCCATGAACGTGGAAGCCTTCCGTAGCATCATCAATCCCGACGATGCCATGTTTGCCAATCCTTCTAACATGATTCAGGCTATCCAGACATATTGTAAGCAAACAAATCAACCTGTTCCTGAGACACCAGCCGAGATTTGTCGTTGCATTTTCGACTCTTTGGCACTTCGTTATCGTCAGGTATTCACTTGGTTGGCTGAATTTGCCTCTTTCCCACTCGACACCTTACATATCATTGGCGGTGGTTCACTAAACAAATACCTCAACCAATTTACGGCTAATTCACTTGGTGTTACCGTATATGCTGGACCGCAAGAGTGTACCGCCATCGGAAACATCATGTTGCAAGCTAAGGCAATGGGATTGGTAAAAGACATTTGGGAAATGCGCGCCATTATCGCTAATAGCATCGAACTGGTGAAATACACTCCTACCGACAAGGCAGCTTGGGATGCCGCATACGAAAAGTATCTCGGTATCATATCCCGATAGTGTTAAGACAAAAATCTAACAAATCACCAATATGTCACAAGAAATAAAACATAATGGATTTACGAAAGATTTTTGAAGATTTTTGTCCAATACTCACAAACAAAGTATAGTATATTATATTGTATAGTTATTAAAATATTTAGTATAATCATTAATGAGTAAATTTATGAAAGCAGAACTGATTGAGAAAGCTTATGCCGTAGCTAAAGAACGCTATGCAGCCGTTGGCGTTGATACAGACGCCGTACTTGACCAACTTCAAAAACAACAAATCTCCTTGCATTGCTGGCAAACCGACGACGTGGTAGGTTTTGAGCGCAATGAAGCCCTCTCTGGTGGTATTCAGACTACAGGTAACTATCCTGGACGTGCACGCAATATTGACGAAGTACGTCAAGACATCGAATTCGTTAAGACTTTGCTCGCTGGTAATCACCGCTTGAACTTGCACGAGATTTATGGTGACTTCGGTGGTAAGTTTGTTGATCGCGACGAAGTAGAAGTTTGCCATTTCCAAAGTTGGATTGACTGGGCAAAGGAGAATAACATGAAGCTCGACTTCAACTCCACATCTTTCTCTCACCCAAAGAGTGGCGACCTGACGCTTTCTAATCCCGACAAGGGAATCCGCGATTTCTGGATTGAGCACACAAAGCGTTGCCGTCGTATTGCTGATGCTATGGGTAAGGCACAGAATGACCCATGTATCATGAACATCTGGGTACATGACGGAATGAAGGACATTCCTGTACAGAGAAAGAAATATCGTGAAATCCTCGCCGCTTCTCTCGACGAAATCATGGAAGAGAAGCTTGATGGCGTAAAGAACTGCTTCGAGGCTAAATTGTTTGGTATCGGATTGGAAAGCTACACGGTAGGCTCACACGACTTCTACACCGCTTATTGTGCTACACGTAAGCAGATGTACACCCTTGACACTGGTCACTATGAGCCAACGGAAAACGTTAGCGACTTCGTTTCCACCTTGTTGATGTACGTTCCCGAATTGATGTTGCACGTTTCTCGTCCAGTACGTTGGGATTCTGACCATGTAACTATCATGAACGACCAGACACTCGACTTATTCAAGGAACTCGTTCGTTCTGATGCGCTCGACCGTGCTCACGTTGGTCTCGACTATTTCGATGCTTCCATCAACCGTATTGGTGCTTACATCATTGGTTCTCGCGCTACACAGAAGTGCATTCTCCAGGCATTGCTTGAGCCAAAGGCAAAGTTGCGTGAATACGAGGACAACGGTCAATACTTCGAGCGTCTTGCCTTGATGGAAGAGGCTAAGAGCTTACCATTCGGTGCAGTATTTGATTACTTCAACCTCAAGAACAATGTACCTGTAGGCGAGGAATACATCGCTTGCATTCAACAATACGAAAAAGAGGTAACAAGTAAGAGATAATATTCAATCTTTACAACATGGACGTAATCATTGGATTATTGATTATTGCAATAGGTGCATTTTGCCAAAGTTCTTGCTATGTGCCTATTAACAAAATAAAGAATTGGTCATGGGAATCATATTGGATTGTCCAAGGTGTATTCGCATGGCTAATTCTGCCATTCCTTGGTGCACTTCTGGCCGTTCCAGCTGGTCACTCCTTGTGTGAGTTGTTCTCTACCGCCAATTCATTCAACATTTGGATGACCATCTTGTTTGGTGTGCTTTGGGGAGTTGGTGGATTGACATTCGGCTTGTCTATGCGTTATCTTGGCGTGGCACTCGGACAATCTATCGCCCTTGGTACTTGCGCAGGATTGGGAACTATCATGGGACCTGTGTTGCTCAACATTTTCTTCCCAGAACTGAATGCTTTGGAGTCTTTGACCTTCGCCGTTATCTTAGGCGTTGTGGTTACGCTCCTCGGTATCGCCATCATTGGAGTGGCAGGCTCGATGAAAGCGGCATCTCTTTCTGAAGAGGAGAAGAAGGCTGCGGTGAAAGACTTCAACTTCCCCAAAGGTCTTGCCATTGCCTTGCTTGCAGGTTTTATGAGTGGTTGCTTCAACGTTGGTTTGGAGTTTGGTAAGGGCATCAATTTCGGAGAACTCACAGAACCGATGTTCCGCACTCTTCCAGCGACATTCCTTGTTACGTTGGGAGGATTCGTAACCAATGCCATCTATTGTTTCTATCAAAACCACAAGAACAAGACGTGGGGAGATTACAAGAAGGGCGACGTGTGGATGAACAATATCCTGTTCTGCCTGTTAGCAGGTGCACTCTGGTACAGCCAGTTCTTCGGATTGTCATTAGGTCGCAGCTTCTT
>JAEEGL010965269.1_pt1 | contig 35133 bp, 29 predicted proteins | sample 9134231 | NCBI WGS metagenome assembly JAEEGL01 (sample SAMN16246548, study PRJNA631951) | gut metagenome | biome: gut microbiome; feature: rumen; material: fiber-attached | host: Bos | place: Iran: Karaj | collected 2018-10 | reverse complement strand
CATAACCCGAAGGTCATAGGTTCAAATCCTGTCCCCGCTACTCAAGTTTGCCTAGATAGCTCAGTTGGTAGAGCAGAGGACTGAAAATCCTCGTGTCCTTGGTTCGATTCCGAGTCTAGGCATCTTTTTTTATTAATTTTTCAATTTTTTTAGAGGCTAATATTATCTATTTGTATTAGTTCTTCCTCTGTAAATGAAGTATTCTCCAAAGCTTTTATATTTTCCAGGATCTGTGAGGGTTTAGATGCACCAATTAGCACAGAAGTGATATTATCGTCTTTAAGAACCCAGGCAAGAGCCATTTCAGCAAGAGTTTGACCACGTTTTTTTGCAAGCTTATTAAGAGCGACTACCTTATCAAGCTTTTCATTAACGGTGGTTTCCTTCAAAAATCTGCCATCTGTGCGTATTCTGCTGTCCTCAGGTATTCCTTCAAGATATTTATCGGTGAGCATCCCCTGAGCAAGCGGCGAAAAGCATATAATACCCTTTTTAAGCTCGGTTGCTTTCTGTGTAAGACCATTCTTCTCTATTGTTCTGTCAAAGATGCTATAGCGGTTCTGGTTGATGACAAATGGAACTCTAAGCTCACTAAGAATAGTTGTTGCCTTCTCAAGCGTAGGACCATCATAGTTAGAAAGCCCTACATAAAGGGCCTTTCCTGAGTGAACTATCTGAGAAAGAGCGCCCATTGTTTCTTCAAGCGGTGTTTCAGGATCCATTCTGTGGTGATAAAAAATATCTACATAGTCCAGCTTCATTCGCTGAAGTGATTGGTCAAGGCTTGCAATAAGGTATTTTCGGCTGCCCCAATCACCATAAGGGCCTGGCCACATGGTATAACCGGCTTTTGTGGAGATAATAAGTTCATCTCTGTATGCGGAGAAATTTTCTTTTAAAATTTTTCCGAAGTTAATCTCTGCGCTACCTGGAGCAGGTCCGTAATTATTTGCAAGATCAAAGTGTGTAATGCCATTATCAAAGGCAGTAAAGCACATATTTTCCATGTTTTCATAATTACCGGTATCACCGAAGTTATGCCAGAGGCCAAGGGAAACCATCGGCAGTTTAAGGCCGGAATTTCCGCAGCGCTTATAAAGCATTTTGTTATATCGTTCTTCGTCGGGATTATACATAAGAGCCTCCTTATAAAGGAATTAAAAGTTCATTATCATTTCCATTGTATAAAATAATAGTCTTTTGCGCATTACAAAAACCGCTAGCGGTTATCATTTTTGTGTGAGAAAATTAGAAAAATACGGAATTTCAATAGGAAGACAAAATTATGATTATTCAAACAGGTTCGCGCACGGATATTCCCGCTTTTTATGCAGATTGGTTTGCAAACCGGCTTAAGGAAGGCTTTGTTTACGTGCGAAATCCCTATAACATGACATATGTTACTAAATTCATATTACACCCGTCTGTAGTGGATCTTATAAGCTTTTGCACAAAGAATCCCGCACCAATGCTGAAATATCTGGATCTTTTGAAACCCTACGGAATGTATTGGTATGTGACTATTACCGGTTATGGAAAAGATGTTGAACCAAATGTGCCGGAGATACCGGAGGTTATAGAGACCTTTAAGAGACTATCTGAATTCGCAGGCATAGACTCAATGGGATGGAGATATGACCCTATTTTCCTGGATGAAAAATACACGAGGGAGTATCACATTGAGAAGTTCTCGGAGATAGCGTCTGCGCTTGAGGGCTACACGAAAAACTGTGTAATCAGCTTCATCGATATATATCAGAAGGTAAAACGGAATTTTCCTGAAGCAAAAGCTCTCGAAAAAGCTGATCGAATGTACCTTGGAGAGCATATGGCGAGGATAGCAAAGGAGCATGGGATGATACTTCGTCCCTGTAGCGAAGGGAATGAGCTTGCGGTATTTGGTGCCGACTGTAGTGGCTGCATGACTCAACCTATCTATGAGAAGGCAGTCCATAACACGATGGTATTTCCCAAAGTGAAAAATGCCAGAAATACCTGCGCCTGCTTTCTCGGTAACGATATCGGAATGTACAACACCTGCCTTCACATGTGCCGCTATTGCTACGCTAACTATGATGCGGAGACGGTTATGAAAAATAATAGCAATCATGATCCTGAGTCCCCGCTTCTTATCGGCAATATCAGACCGGAGGATGAAATCCATACTGTTGAGCAGAAGAGTTGGATTGATGGACAATTGTCGCTGTTTAATATGTTTTGATGAAAGTAACACAGTAGAAAGCATAGTTTGTGGGTACTAAACTGTGGGTTGATTGTCCGGAGAAGTGGCTGGAAATATAATAAATTAATATTCAAACAGTATATATGTCGTGCAAGATATAGGGGAATAGAAAAAGATGAAGATATATGCTATTAGCGATATCCACGGACACATCGAGGAATTCAACAAAGCGTTGTCATATATAGACCTGGATGATAAAGATACACAGCTTATTCTCCTTGGGGATTATATCCATGGTCATGACAGCTATGCTGTGCTGGACAGAGTTATGGAATTACAGGAAAAGTATGGCACAGAAACAGGTAAGTACTCCAGCGTTTCTCAGAATATATAGGAAGGACTACATTTTATGAGTGATTTAAAAATTTTAGTTGTTTCTGATTCACATGGCAATAATGAGAACATTAGAAAAGCAATTGAAATAGAGAAACCTTTCGATATTTTGGTTCATTGTGGTGATATCGAAGGTTCTTTGGAAACTGTTACAGAGGGGGCAGATTATGAAGTAAAGGCAGTCAGGGGTAACTGTGATGGTTCTGATTTGCCAATAGAGGAAGAGTTCAAAGCCGGTTTTTTCAATGTGTGGGTTACTCACGGTGATCGATATAATGCCAAATATGATGAAGATCTTCTGAATATAAAACAGGCAGCTACAAATAAGCATGCTGATATTGTGTTTTTTGGGCATAGCCATTTTGCAGAGATAGTAAAAGATACTGAATCCGGCATCACATTTGTTAATCCGGGAAGTATCGGGAATCCGAGAAGTAGTGCGGAAAAATCAACATATGCAGTTGTGAATGTTACTGATGATTATGAGATTATTGCTCAGATGAAGGAACTACCGGATGCATGAATAGGATTGTGTTGTACCCCAGAGTATAGTTGAAACTGCTCTGAGGTATATTTTTTGAAAACAGCCTGCTAAAATTAGTCATTTCCTAATAAGCCGCTGCTGTGGAGCTTATCATAAATGGCTTTGCCAAGCTTGCCATGGGCATCTGCGTCGATGTGCACGCCGTCAGCGGGACTGGGAGAAACTATTTTGGAGGCATCAAGGAATGCGCAGTTGTACATTTCAGCGAGCTGTTTGTACCATATGGCAAGTTCTGAAGATACTCTGGCAGCGTTCAGGAAATCAAAACAGTCCTCAAGCCAGGAGCCTTTTCCGGTAGTTCCCACAAGTGGAGGAGAGACCAGTAAAATCTGCATTTTATCATTCATTCTAAAACGGTTGTGAGCCTGGACCTTTTCAAGAAATATCTGCATCTCGCCGGCGATATCCATGGAGCAGTAGGAAAACTTCCTCTTAAGGTCATTAGTTCCAAGCATGATTATCATAACATTAACAGGTGACTGGCTTTCTATGCAGGGAATGACATATTTAAGACCATTTTTCTCGCCTTCAGCAGGATCGTCAGTTGCTATGGTACGACCATTGTGACCTTCTTCTATAACTTTGTAGGAATCACCAAGAAGCGCCTGAAGCACGCCTGTCCAACGTCTGTTTTCATCTATTCGGGTCCTCTTTTCAGGATCATAGCCCCAGGTAAGGGAATCACCGAAGCATAATATTCTTTTTCTTTCCATGTTGTCCACCTCTATTATCTGTAAATTTATGATTTTATCCTACTCAGAACATTCTGATGCCAGAACTGTTACAAAGGATGATTATAGCAGAAATAGTAGTGGTGCAGAAGATAGATTTACATTTACTGATTTTGTCGGAAGAGGTTTTCTGTGGGTACCAATTATAAATCCCCTTGATCATCTGCTGACCAAGGGGACCCAATTCCATACATTATTTTTTGCTGATAATAAAAATAATTTATTCACTTTTTAAATTAGTCGTCAATGTTGTATTCAATTATCTCTCCCGTAGAGATTTCAATGTCGTATTCGTATTTGCTTACACCGACATAGAATTCTACTTCATAGACTTCCTTGCCATCTTCATGGCCTTTCTCAATCTCTACGTCCTCTGCTTCCTCTCTGGTGTATCCGGAATCCTCCAGTGCAATCTCCAGGGCAGTATCCTTATCTATTGGTAATGTAATTTTTTTAGGTGGAGCAGTTGTTGTTGCTGCAAATGCAGGGATAGAAGTGCAGAGCATTGCTGTTGCTGCAAATGCCATTGCAATTGCTATAAATCTCTTTTTCATAGGCATTACTTCCTTTTCTTCAAAAAACGAAAGTTATCTTGTATTATGACAAAATAATACTGCCTAATCTCTCATAATTCTATTGTGCATTGGCATAATTATTCCGTGTTGTGATTGTTTATTTTTCACAATACACGTTTAGAGAAATTTTACAGACTGGTTGTTGAGGGTGTAAGAGGGTCGTGAATAGTGTATAATAGTGCATCGAGGGGACTTTTTATTGAAGGGATGGCTTGGGGAGCTATATGAAAAAAGACAGTGATTTAACAGTTGGGAATCCTTTTGGACTAATTCTTTCGTTTTCTGTTTCCATGATGATCGGAAATGTATTTCAACAGCTATATACTATTGTGGATAGTATTATTATAGGAAAAAGAGTAGGATCGCTGGGACTTGCCGCAATTGGCGGTACGGACTGGCTTATTTTCCTTGTTAATGGATTTTTAATCGGTCTGATTCAGGGCTTTTCGGTACTTCTTGGGAATAAGTACGGAGAGAAAAATGAGCAGGCCTTCGACTATTATTATAAAAAAGCACGGGTGATCTGTATTGTAATCTCCGTGCTTTTTGTCGTGCTCCTGCTATCATTTTCCGGAGTATTGTTGAGCCTTATTTCTACTAAGGAAGAGGCGTTTGATTATGCGCAGACCTATGTGAACATTATTTTTGGAGGAATACCATTCCTTGTGTTCTATCAGTTTTTTGCAGCGACCTTAAGGAGTCGGGGAAACAGCAGGATTCCGCTGGTGGCCATGACCATTTCCTCGCTTTGTAACATAGTGCTGGATATTCTTTTTATCTGTGTTTTTGACCTTGGAATAGCAGGAGCAGCGCTTGGCACAATTATGTCAGAAGCCCTTGTAATGGTTATCTGTGGGTATCATGTACTAAAAAACAGGAAAGATAAAACAGAGAATGCGGATTCTGCGTATAACAAGGGTAGTATACGTGTCTATAGGGAGTTACTGGTTTCGGGAACGCCCATGGCGCTTCAGAGCGTGATCACAGCCATAGGGGGACTTATCGTTATCAGCAGTGTAAACCAATATGATATTAGCTTCCTGACGGGATACACTATAGCCGGAAAAATATATGCCTTACTGGAAATAGCAGCTTCCTCATATGGTTTGGCAGTTGTGGCGTATGTGTCACAGAATTACGGGGCAAAAAAATTTGACCGGATTCATGCAGGCGTAAGAGCAAGCCTATTGATAGGAATAACAACTGCTATCATGTGTTCCTTTATCATGATCTTCTTTGGTGTTAGTGCCATGAAGCTGTTCGTTGATGCAGATTCTGTCACTGCAGACGTATTTAGGTATGGAAGGGATTATTTGTTTGTTTTAGGTCTTTTTTATTCCCTGTTATATGTTTTGTATATTGTAAGAGCTGCTTTGCAGGGTACAGGCAATACACTGGTTCCAATGATTTCGAGCTTTGGACAGCTTGTTATGAGAGTGACCTGTGCACGGATATTAACCGGAATAATCGGGTGCAGAGGAATCTATTATGGAGAGGTTGGTGCCTGGATACTGGCAGATATTATATTGATTGGAACATATCTCTATACCGTTCGTTTTACATTTGCATCAGCAACAGAATAGGAGCAGGCATAGAAGATATGGGCCAAATTCAGACAAGACACACATGTCCGGTAAAGAAAAAACGGCATTTCTCGCTTTGTGTCGTGGAATTTACCGGCTGTGTTTTTTATACTTGGAGCTATCAGAGGAGGAAAATAGCAATTGGATCAACTTAAGACAGGAAAACTTTTAAAAGAATTAAGACATGAAAAACAGATGACCCAGGAACAGCTTGCAAAAGTTTTTAACGTAAGCTCAAGATCCATATCCAGATGGGAGACCGGCATCAATCTCCCTGATATTTCCTTATTAGTGGAGATAGCCGACTTCTTTGGAGTGGATGTCAGGGAGATCATCGAAGGGGAAAGGAAAAGCGAGATGATGGACACAGAAGTAAGGGAAGTAGCTGAAAAAATGGCTGAATATGCCAATACTGAAAAAAGTAAACTACTGAGAGTAATACAGATAATAAGTTTTGTTGGCGTTTTGATAATGATGTTATCAATTTTTCTGCAAACCTTTAACACTGAACCGGAGGAAATAAAGAAAGGAGCTGTATTCTTTTCAATCATAGCGCTTGTTATTATGGCGATCATTACCCTATTTGTCACCGGATTACTGGAAAGGATAATCAAGCATAAGCGTTTTTTGAAAGGGATAAAAATTATTACCATAATTGTACTGATAATTGGTGCGTTAAGACCACTGATGATGGTGGGATTAGTAGGAATACTGCTTGTGGGCTCTGCCCTGGAAAAACCGGAGGTATACGACGATGTGACTCATTACAATGAGTATATGTCCTTTTCTCGTAATAATGGGGAATACAATGATGAGGAAAATAAATGGAATAAGCTCGGAATGGATGAACACATCTGGCCAGATAGAATAACACCTGAAATGAATGTGGCTGATTATAAGATGGTTTATTACAATCCCTGGGATGCCCAGTATTTAGGGTATCTTGTTGTCGATTATGATGCTGATACCTATGCTAAAGAGGTACAACGCCTTAAGGACTATGAATCAACGGAATATGTGGGATATTACAGCGTTAAGGAAGAGACAACATATGAACTACTGGCTATAAATGCGGATTCCTATAATGGCTTTGTATATGCCCTTACCGACGGGGAGAGCAGAATAATCTATGCTGAGCAGCTTTTCTGTAATTATTTTATGGATCTGGATTATAAAAAATATATGCCGGAGGAGTACTTCCTTGATGGCTTTGATGCGACAAGTGATAATCCGGACGCTTTAGAGCGACGCAAAGAAATAGAAAAGCATAGTAATTAAGCATTTAGCAAAAATTTAAGAATTTGTTCGATTGAAACATTTGGTCTGTAAGTATATTATTAATGAACAACAGTTCGGAACATACATTCGAATATTGCTATTGAGATATGCTTATGGAGAACAATTATAAGATAAAACCACATATAATCAGACCAATTCAGCGTTGCTATTTCATAATTGACCTGAAAAGCTTTTATGCCAGTGTGGAATGCGCTGACCGGGGGCTGGATCCCATGACTGCCCTGCTTGCAGTTGCTGATAAGGAGCGAAGTAAGGGAACAATATGCCTTGCCATCACACCAGCCATGAAGGCGCTTGGAATTAAGAACCGATGCAGGATATATGAGATTCCAAAACATCTTAATTACATAGTGGCACCGCCACGTATGAAGCGGTATATAGACATATCTGCCGATATTTACGAGATATATCTTAGTTACGTTGCAAAAGAGGACATACACGTCTACTCAATAGATGAGTCTTTTCTTGATGTTAGTAATTATTTGGGGTTATATGGATTATCGGGTCATGACCTGGCGCTCAGGATTATGAATGATATAAGGGATAAGCTGGGACTAAGGGCTACCTGTGGCATTGGTACAAATCTGTATCTTGCCAAGGTGGCCCTGGATATTCTTGCTAAGCATTCTCCGGATTTCATAGCTGAACTGACAGAAGAGTCCTTTCAGCAGAAGCTATGGCTACACAGACCACTTACGGATTTCTGGCGAATCGGTCCCGGTACCCAGCGGCGGCTTAATTCACTTGGTATATGTAATCAGAGTGATATAGCACATTTTCCTGAAAAATTATTGTATAAGCAATTTGGAGTTCTTGCAGAGTACATGATAGACCATTCATGGGGGAGGGAACCCTGCACAATGCAGGATATTAAGAATTATAAATCCAGATCGCAATCCCTTTCCTGCGGGCAGGTGCTTATGCGTGATTATAACTTTGAAGAGGCGCTTATTATTGTAAAGGAAATGTCAGACGAGCTGTCACTTAATATGGTCGCAGCGCACGTGGTCAGCAGCAACATTTCTCTCTATATAGGCTATAGTGCTGAGACTTTTCCTGCAACCGGAGCAAGTACCAATCTTCAGGTGACGACCAATTCCTGCCGTATTCTAATGGATGCATATGTCCGGCTGTACTACAGAAGTACCAGACGCAATGTGCCTATACGCAGGGTTATTATAAGTGCCAATTCCGTGGTTGATGAATGTTTTGAACAGTACAGCTTTTTCATTGATCCCGTTATTATGGAAAAAGACCGAAAAATACTGCAATCAGTAAATGAAATCAAGTCCCGCTACGGGAAAAATGCCATTATTAAAGGAATGGATTTGTATGAGGCTGCAAATACCATAGAACGTAATGGGCAGGTCGGAGGTCACAAAGCCGGAATGACACTCTATTAGCAAATATACAAATTAGCATGATATGGAAGCCGGCAATACAGCTCCTTCGGCCAATATTGCCAGATGTCTTGTGGCACGCGATATTGCAGTATACAGGCAGTGTTTTCCAAGCTCATCATCAGGATAAGTTTTTGCATCAGCGTCTGCAAGGATTACGTTGTCAAACTCAAGGCCCTTAGCCAGCGCAAGCTCAAGCAGGAATGCGCCGCTCTTTGGAAGCGCATCATGTCCTGTTATTATCGCAGGCGCAGCATCCCCGAGAGAAGCGGCTATGCGCTCCAGGTTTATCTGATTTCTGCAGATTATGGCAGTAAGACCATCCTTCTGCTCAAATTCCTTTATCAGCCTCTTTAGCTCATCGTTATATTCCTCATCGGAACTGCAGGCTTTCATGTATACAGGTTCGCCGGGGCGCTTGACAGAGGATACCTGCATTTTCTTTTCTTTCGGCAGAATAGACGCAAATACATCTGTAATTTCCGGTGAGCTGCGGTAGCTTGTCATGAGTGAGAGAGTAACAAATCTCTTTTTATCAGTCTTGGCCATCTCTTCAATCTCTGCAAAGGATATTGTGCCTTCACGAATGGCCTGGAATTCATCACCCAGGAGCATAAACCTGGCATTGGGGAAATACTTGCTAAATACCATCATCTGAGCCTTGGTGTAATCCTGGATTTCGTCCACCATAACATAGCGCATGTTGCGATCACATTCACCGGTAAGCTCCATCTTTGTGAAGAGCCACTCGGCGGGTGTTATGCGCTTTTTGCCAAGGATTTTCTGCGCAACACGAAGGGGATTAACCCATCCGCAGTGTCTGATATTGCTGAGGGCACCGCCAAAGTCATTCTCGAGGCGGTTATTTTCTGCAGCATCGGACTTGGAAGTGCCGCCGGAAGCATTATCCTCATCGTGATCCATGTTGCGGAGGGCATTCTTTGCTCTCTGTTCAAGTTCATCGGATACAGTCTGGATCAGTCTTATTCCCATAGGGAATTTCCTGAATTTATTTACGGTAGAAAGCACTTCTTTTCTGGAAATGACAAGGTTTCCCTTCTGAGAAATGTCATTAAAAAAGTTGACTTCAGGAGTCAATGATGGAAGAACATCATGTATTTTCTGGAGACTTTCAGCCTCTGTGTAGTCATATTCATTATCGGTAAACGGCACATCACACATATCCAAAAACTCACCCCAGGTTAGAGTAAGAGGATTGGTTTCACCCATATCGGGAAGAACATTGTCTATATACTCGCGGAAAACCGGATTCAGTGTCATAAGGCACACCTGATCCGGACGAAGGGAAGTTCTCTTCTGATAAAAAAGATATGCGATTCTCTGCAGCAAGACAGAGGTTTTTCCACTACCGGCAATACCGTTTACAAGCAAAACAGGCACATCAGGGTAACGGATAACCGTATTTTGTTCCTTCTGAATAGTGGCGGTTATCGCCTGCATTTTGTCAGAGTGTGTCTGGGACAGGGACTGCAGCAAAAGCGGATCTTCAATGGCTATCTGTGTATCAAAATATGCTATGAGCTTATTTTTCTGCAAATCAAACTGGCGACGCAGCTGTAGATCCACCGGAATCTCTCTGTCCTCGACTGTGTAGTGTGTATGACCGGTCTCCTGATTGTAGTAAACTTCGGCGATTGGAGATCTCCAGTCGACTACCATCTGGTCATAGCGGTTTTCTGAGATGGCAGCTCGTCCGATATAATAACTTTCAGGTTCCTCAGAAGGGTCGAACTGCAGCTGAATCTTGGCAAAATACGGAGATTCCAGAAGCTTGTTCACACTGTTAAGACGCTGACCCAGGGAATTGCTCTCGACGTTATAAGTGTCGATATAGCGGTTCCATACTTCAATTTCAGCCAGAGTTTCCATAGTGGTTTCGATATCAGCATAATCGAAACGGATGTTATCTCTTATGTCATTTTTATCATCCAATGCTTTTTCATCAAGTGCATGGATTTGATCTTCAAGCTCCTTTTTCATATCAAGGAGCTTGTCGTAGGTCTTTGTCAAATGTTCCTGTTCCTGGTTAAATATTTCTTTTTCCATAAAAATCACCTATAAAAATAATCACAAAGCTGAGTTCTGTTAATGCTCAAAAACAAGTCAGTGTATCTTTTAAGTATAACATACTCCGAAAAGATACATTAGTTTGAGTTTTTATCATTTTTTCACATGGTTTTTATCATATTTTCATATCAATAATATATAATTATAGATGGGATATTGTTTGTGCTTATAAAAGCAGGATAAGTATGGTAATTATTCGCCAGGAGAATGAAATATGCCAAACACATTTTGTAAAAGACCATTATATGAGGTGACGCGTCGTCTGGCTCTTGTAGCGACCGGAGTAGAGAAGGCAGATCTTGTTATAAAGAATGCCAGGCTTGTTAACGTCTGCACCGCTGAAGTCCAGGAACATATGGATGTGGCGATAGCAGAGGGAAGAATTGCGCTGGTGGGTGATGCGGGAGAATGTATAGGATCTGATACAAAGGTGATTGATGCAAATGGTCAGTATATTGCCCCAGGATTTATAGATGGTCATATGCATATAGAATCTTCGCTGGTAACTATCGGTGAATATAGTCGGGTAGTTATACCCCATGGGACGACAACGATATTTGCAGACCCACATGAAATAGGCAATGTGCATGGTAAGGACGGTGTTAAGGCAATGATCAGGGATGCCGAACTTACGCCACTTAAGGCGATAATAAATGTCCCATCATGCGTTCCCGCAGTGCCGGGATTTGAGGATGCAGGAGCGTCGATTAATTCCGAGGACGTTAGTGAGATGTTGTCGTGGGACGGGGTGATGGGACTTGGAGAGATGATGAATTTTCCAGGGGTAATAAGTGGGAAAGAATCGGTGCATGCAATACTTGCTGAGACACTGAAAGCAGATCAGATAATAACAGGCCATTTTCCGGAATCCGGGGCAGGAGCAGATTTAGATGCATATATTGCGGCAGGAGCAAGGTGTTGTCACGAGACATCAAAGGCGCAGGACATGCTTGAAAAAATGCGTCGTGGAATGTACGTCCAGATGAGATATAGCAGCGCATGGCATGATATGCCGGTTTTAATACATGCAATTCTTGATAATAACATTGATGATCGCTACGCGTGCCTTGTAACAGATGATGTTAATCCGCGAACTCTTAGCAGAGACGGACATATAGATCATGTATTGAGGCGTACTATTGAAGAAGGATTAGATCCGGTTAAAGCTATCCAGTTTGTCACTATCAATACAGCGACATGTTTTAGAATGGAGAATGAGATTGGCAGTATCACTCCGGGAAAATGTGCAGATATCGTATTCTTCGATGATTTACGGGATATACGGGTGACAAGAACAATTATTGATGGAGATATTGTAGCTGAGGATGGGGAGCTGACAGTAGAATTAGAAAAGCCCGATTTCCCGAAGGCTTTTTATAATTCTATACATGTTGGAAAAAAGCTTACCGATGCAGATTTTATCGTGAAGGTACCGGAGGAGCATACCACGGATAGCACGATCAATACCCGCGTAATAGAAGTCACACAGTCACATATAGGGACTGTGGAAAAGTTTGTTAATCTTTCTGTAGATAATGGCATTGTCCATGCAGATTTAGATCAGGATATTGTTAAATTTGTTGTATTTGAGAGACATCACGGGACAGGGACAAAAGGAACAGGTTTTGTTAATGGACTAGGTTTGAAAAAAGGAGCTATGGCGCAGACTTTTTCACATGATGCCCATAATCTGATAGTTGCAGGTGTTAATGATTCGGATATGACGCTGGCTGCTAATACGCTTATAGAATGTGGAGGCGGTATGTGTGCAGTTTTGAATGGGAAAGTTCTGGCTAATGTACCTCTTCCTATTGCGGGGCTTATGAGCGACCTTCATGTGGAGGAAGTAGCTGAGCAGACTAGCGGTCTTATTGGAGCGTGGAAGGAAATGGGATGCAATATACATTCGCCCTTTATGGTCATGGCGTTTGTTTCACTTGCATGCATTCCGGAAATCAGGCTGACAAATAGAGGAATTGTGGATTGCAGAACATACAAAATAGTCCCGCTCTTTGAGTGAATGTGTGGTCATTCGGCATACTTTATATGAGGGATAGCGGAGAGGAGATATCTTGTATATTCATGTGACGGATTAGCATAGATACTTTCGGCGTCAGCAATTTCGCAGATGTTTCCGTCATTCATTACACAGACTCTGTCGGAGATGAAATTTACAACTGACAGGTCATGACTGATGAAAAGGCAGGAAAGTCCCAAATCCCTTTTCAGGCGCTTTAAAAGATTAAGAATCTGAGCCTGTACGGAAACATCCAGCGCGGATACGGATTCATCACATATGAGGAGCTCCGGATTTATTGCTATGGCTCTTGCTATGCCAATACGCTGCTTCTGACCGCCGGAGAATTCATGAGGATATCTGTCTATGGCGCTTTCTTTTAGTTCTACCATCTCGAGAAGCTCCATAACGCGTCTCTCAATTTCCTTTTTGTTATTACAGATATGCCATACCTTAAGAGGCTCTGCAATTATGTCTCTTACCTTCATGCGAGGATCAAGAGAGGATGCGGGATCCTGAAAGACCATCTGCATCTTTCGGCGATATGGCTTTAGAGCCGATCCTGATAAGCCGGCAATATTAACCCCGTCATAGAGAATTTCGCCCTGATCCGGGCTGGCAAGTCGCATAATAAGCCTTGCCAGAGTGCTTTTTCCGCAGCCTGATTCTCCGACAAGAGAAAGCGTTTCTCCTTTGAACATATCAAGACTTAGGTTATTTACAACGATTCGACGTTTTTTATTGGGCAAAGGGAAGCTTTTTGTAACGTTGCGTGCAGATATAAGTACCTGTTCACTCATGGTTTATTTACTCCTGTTATTTGCACTAAAGCAGCTGACGAAATGATCCTTTTCAATCTCTGCCTCTTTAGGCTTCTCAAAAAAGCAGCGGCGCTGATCATCACTGCATCTTAGACAAAAATCGCATCCGACGGTTTCTTTTCCGAATTCCGGGGTGTTTCCGGGGATAGTCGCCAGATATTCGGGATTTGCATGAATCCTTGGAATGGAAGATAGGAGACCTCTTGTGTAGGGGTGTATAGGTGTTTTAAACAGCTGATCCACCGGCGCTCTTTCCAGGATTCGTCCCATATACATTACATATACTTTGTCACAAAGCGTGGAGACAACACCCATATTGTGCGTGATCACAAGAGCGCTCATATTATGGGTTTCGCACATGTGACGTATCAGTTTCAGAATCTGAGCCTCTATTGTTACATCCAGAGCAGTTGTCGGTTCATCCGCGATAAGTAGGCTTGGTTCACAGATCACAGCCATGGCAATCATGACTCTCTGTCTCATTCCTCCCGAAATCCTGTGAGGGTAGGAATTGTAGTGGCGCTCAGGTTCCGGTATTCCCACTTCTCCAAGGGTTCGTATTACTTTTTCTTTTGCTTCGGAACGATTTTTCACAAGTTTATGTATAAAGAGAACCTCGGCTACCTGATCACCTATTTTCATCATGGGATTTAAGGATGTCATGGGCTCCTGGAATACCATACCTATCTTGGGGCCGCACATTTTGCGCAGTTCTTTTTCTTTTAATCCTGTAATCTCAGTCTGTGAACCGTCCGGATCATTCCAGAGTATGCTTCCATTCATATGAGCAGAGCGTGGGAGAATACCCATAATGGATTTTGCGGTCATGCTTTTGCCGCAGCCTGATTCTCCGACAAGACCTACTATCTGACCACGCGGAATATCCATATCTATTCCCTTTACAATAGGAATATCCTGTTTGTTTCTGGTTACAGAAACAGTAAGATTACTGATTTTAAGTAAAAAATCACTCATAGCTGCCTCCTTTTCGGATCAAGGATATCTCTTATGGCATCTCCCAAAAAATTAAAAGAAAGTACCAGCAGCATGACCATGCCTGAAGGAGCAAGTGAAAGCCAGGGCATCTGAAAAAGATACTGACGTGAATAACCTGTCATGAGACCAAGTGATACCTGTGGAGGCTGAATACCGATACCTAAAAAGCTTAGTGTGCTTTCTGCAAGAATTGAAGAGGGTATGTTAAGAGTAAAAAGTACAATAAGTGTAGGAATAAGATTCGGGATGATATGGAAAAAAATTATGCGGCCTTGTCCTGCACCGGTTACGATAGCAGCTTCAATATATTCTTTTTGGTAAATCTCCAATGCTCTGGTCCTGACAACTCGGGCAATTCCACCCCATTCGATCAGAATCAGCGCGATTACAACGGAGGAGAGTGAACCACCGAAGGTGTATAAGACAACCATTGAAAGAAGCATTCCCGGGATTGACAGCATTACATCTGCAAACCGCATTATGGCAAAGTCAATCACACCATTGAACAAAGCAGAGCATACACCGGCAAAGGTTCCGACAACTACAGCCAGGGCGGTTGGTAACAGAGCGATAAAAAGAGAAACACGTGTCCCATAGAGAATCCTGGTGAGTACATCCCGTCCCAGCTCATCGGTCCCAAAGAGATGGCCGTTTCCCGGTGCCATCAGTCTGTGTGCCAAATCCTGGCTTGTCTCACTATATTTGGACAAAAGAGGCGCCAGTGTAGACAGAATGATGACAACCAATATGACAGCACCTGATATCAGGGCAGTTTTGTTTTGTCTGAGTAATTTAATCATCCTAACCTTAACCTCGGATTAAGAAGTGTATTGATGAAATCGGCCAGAATACCGCCCACTGCGATTAGAAAAGCCGTGAACAGGACTGTGCCCTGCAAAAGAGGCATGTCTCTTGTCTGCAGTGCAGTAAGAGCTAGCTTTCCCAACCCCGGAATGCTGAACACGCTCTCTGTGATAACTGCTCCGGACAGCATCTCGGCGAGCTGTAGTGCCATCATTGTGATAACGGGCAGAATTGCATTTTTAAACGCATGGAATATAATAGCTTTTTTATAGATGAGACCCTTTGCCCTTGCTGTGTCCATGTAGTTTGCATCCAGTTCATCCATGAGACTGGAACGCATGAGCCTGGCAACACTTCCTGCACTGTTCCAGCCAAGAGCAATTGCGGGCAGAATCATAGAAACAATACTTCCGTCATATACAAGAGGCAGAAGAGAAAGGCGATAATAAAATAAATACTGCAGGAATAGAGCCACCATAAATACCGGGACAGATATTCCTAAAAGAGCGGTCCCTCGGAACAGATAATCAGGGAAATGGTCATTATACATGGCAGAGAAGATACCGGAAACAATTCCCATTGTCCATGCAAATACTATGGACAAAAGCGTCAACCTTATAGTATATGGGAAAGCTTGTAAAATCAGGGATGATACCGGTTGCTGCATATAATAGCTTTGCCCCAGATCACCTCTTAAGACGCCGCCAAGATAGCCAAAGAACTGTTCCGGAAGACTCTTATCAAGACCCATGGACTTAGTCAGTCTGTCAATATTTGCCTGACTGACATGCTCATTTAATAAAACGGAGGCAGGATCTCCCGGAATGATTCTGAGCATGACAAATATCAGTGCAATAACCAGAATCATAACGATGATTATGCCCAATAATCGTTTTGGAAGTTCCTTCAAAATAAAGCCTCCTTTATTTCAATGTGATCTGATCAAAGTATATGTCATTCCAGCCTGCCCAATGGGGAATAAAGGTTTCCACTCTGTCACTTATGACAAAGAGATGTTTTGTAGAAAACATAGGTACGCAGGCTGCATCATCCTGAAGGATTTTCTTTTCCAGAGCTTCATACTCCGCTAATCTGTCAGCCTCTTTTCCAATTGTTTTTGCAGCAGCAACGCGTTGTATTACAGAGTCATCACTGTAGTTTAGTGAGCGGAGCTTTACATTATCCTTACTTCCGAAAAAGGTATAAATGATATTGTCCGGATCATTGTAATCAAGGAGCCAAAATGCCCAAAAACAAGGCATCTCACCACTGTTTCTAAGATCTAAGTAACTTGCATGATCAATTGACCTGATGCTGGCATTTATACCGACAGCTTTAAGGTTTTCTGAGATTACCTGAACAGCGTTTTTTATGGAGTCGTTTGCTGTTGAATCAAGGCATATTTCCAGATCAAAGCCATCTGCATATCCTGCATCTGCAAGGAGTTTTTTTGCGTTATCGGGATCATACTTAAGCCAGCCCTGATTGTTTTTACTGTAACCAACGCATCCTGTGGGGAAAATACCATCTTCAAGCTTTCCGTCGCCGGCGAAAATAGAATTGAGGATGGATTCACGGTTAATGGCCTGCTGAATTGCTTTTCTTACCTGAACATTTCCTAAAGGCTCGATATTTTCATTCATTAAAATGAAATTCTGGCCCAGTCGGTCTACAGAAACGATACGATCCTTGTATGTATCTGTTTTATAGGTGGAATTAACGATGGCTGAGTCAAGGAAGAGACAATCAAGAATATCCAGATCACCCTTCTGGAAGGCCAGATCCATGGCCTGAGGCTCCATGACCTTCATATCAACCTTTTTTACTGACGGCTCAGGACCCCAGTAGCGAGGATTATATTCGAAGACTAGTCCGCTTCCTCTGGTCCATTCTTTTATTATGTATGGTCCGGAGCCTATTGTTTTTCCCGGAACCATGCCAAAATCATCCCCGGCCTCAGTGACGTTTTTTTCAGAATAAATAACCATGGCAGGAGTGGCCAAAAGAGAAGTGAAGCCTGAAAAAGGTGCAGTAAGCGTTATGGAGAAATTTTTATCATCCTCTACTGTGATGCCGCGAAGGGAATCAGCCTTGCCATCAAGCATATCCTGTGCACCATCAATTATTATGACGCAATCTGTCTGGGCACTGTCAGGAAGCTTTAAAATGCGCTCGAAGGTGAACTTCACATCCTGTGCTGTCAGAGGAGTACCATCTGAAAATACAACACCGTCTCTTAATGTAAAGTGATAAGTCAGTGCATCATCTGAAAGCTCGTATTTTTCCACAAGATTATTATCTATTCTTGTAGAGCCATCATCATTCTTCTTTAAGGAAAAGAGCGTGTCAAACACGTTCATGGGTACGATATAGTCATTGGTTGTCTTATGGGAATCCATAGTAACGATATCAGCACTAAGCGCAAGATGAACAGTATCATTCTTACTTCCGGATTTTCCGCAGCCGCTAAGTGCAAGGACTGCTATTAGAATTAGCATCCACATATACTTTCTGATCATGTTATACCCTCCTAAGAAATCATTTAATAGTGATATTTTATCATTTGTTTGGGAAAAGGATTCATTTTGACTAAATTGTTTATACATATTTAAGACAATTTAAGACAATTTTTTTTTTAATATTGATAATATTGATATTAGGGAAGCTGTTGTTTGGACGCTCTTCCAATGTTTTTTCCTGGTAATGTATACATTGCGGAAAGGATTGATCAGCGTGAAGTCAATACGAACAAAATATACACTGCTGACAGTGTGTGCCATTGTCATAGCAGTTAGCATAGTCAGCGTAATCGCAGTTTTTGACATTAACAGACTTGGTAACAACGATGCGGATCAAATGCTGTATATATTGTGCGAGACCGGACAGAAGAATCTGAATGCCTACTTTGAAAGTGCGGAACATTCTGTGACGAAGCTGGAAGAAATCACAAATGCGGATCTGGAGGTAACGAAGCCCGATGAGTTAAAGGCACACATAGAGCGTATGCGTATCGCATTTGATAAGATCATGTCTAAATCAAATGGTGTTTTGACGTATTATTATCGGATTGATCCTGAGGTATCAAAGAAAATCAAGGGGTTCTGGTATACCAACCTTGACGGGGATGGATTTACAGAACACGAGGTGACGGATATTACGCTTTATGATACCAACGATACCAGTGAACTTCAGTGGTTCACTGTTCCGAAGGCTACCGGGCATCCGGCATGGCTCTCACCATACATTACAGATAGCATTGATGTGCGTGTTATATCCTATAATGTCCCGATTTATTGGAATTCCGAGTTTATCGGGGTAATAGGTGCTGAGATTGACTACTCACTTATGTCAGCGGAAGTTAAGCATATTACATTGTATGATAACGGTTACGCCTTTATCTCGGATATGGATGGTAATCTGATATATCATCCTTATATTGATGCGACCATACTGACGGATATGAGTGTGCCGGATGTTCCCCCGGAGCTTATAACTGATGAAAGTCATTTTCAATACAAAATTGATGGAGTAGAAAAGCTTGGAGTGGGGCTTCCGCTAGAGAATGGGATGCGTCTTAATGTATCGGTACCATTATCTGAGGTCAACAGAATATGGAAGTCAATGGTAGTACAGATAGTGATTGTATCCATTCTTTCATTGATCATTCTTGGTGTCATTATGAGCAGGTTTACTTTGCAACTGACGAAACCTCTTGAGGAATTGACAAAAGCCACCAGACAGGTGGACAAAGGGGATTATAATATTGAACTTAGTTACAAAGGAAATGATGAGGTTGGTGTACTGACACAAACCTTTTCCAATCTGGTAAGTAACCTTCAGAATGAGATCCATGCCCTTGCTGAATCAGAACAGGCAAATAAGGCCAAGACCTCATTCCTCTCTAATATGAGTCATGAGATTAGGACACCTATTACGACAGTCCTTGGAATGAATGAACTCATCTGCAGGGAAACTGAAGATGAGAATATTCTCAGATATAGTGATAATATCCGTATAGCGGGTAACAATCTTCTGGGTATTATCAATGATATTCTGGATTTCTCCAAGATTGAGGCAGGAAAAATGGAACTCATACCTGCATCGTATGCCGTGAGGAACCTTATTGGAGATCTTTATACTATGCTACAGCTCCGTGCAGCTGATAAAGGACTGAGCATGCGACTCGATATCGATCCGCATCTTCCCACAGAGCTTATCGGGGATGTGCTTCGCCTAAAGCAGGTAATAACCAATCTGCTTACCAATGCCATAAAGTATACAGAAAAAGGTACGGTTACCTTTACTGTATCTCTTAAGAATAAAGATGAAAAGAATGCGAAAATATATGTTGCGGTTTCAGACACCGGCATCGGTATTAAAGACGAGGAGATGCATAAGCTTTTTGAGAAGTTTGACAGGCTGGATACTAAAAGGACCTATAACATCGAAGGAACGGGGCTTGGTCTTGCCATAACAAGGAAGCTTCTTATCATGATGGGAACCGACATTGATGTTAAGAGCGTCTATAATAAGGGATCGACATTCTCGTTTAATCTGGAACAGGAGATTTCGGATCCGACAGAGATAGGCCGGCTTGACGAGGAAACGGTATCCGCTCGGGATCATACGCGGCGTGATAGTTTTTCCTTCATCGCTCCAAACAGTCATATCCTTGTTGTGGATGATACGATCATGAATCTGGAAGTTATCAAAGGGCTCCTGAAACCGACGCAGATACAGATCGATACAGCGACCAACGGACCGGAATGTATCGAGATGTTTAGTGCACATTCCTATGACATGGTATTCCTGGATTATAGGATGCCACAGATGAATGGTGTAGAGACACTGAAGATCATAAAAGAGAAGGAACCGGAGAAGGCATCTGCTACGCCAATAATCTCATTGACTGCAAACGCTATTCAGGGAGAGCGGGAGCGTATGATCGATGCCGGATTTACCGACTATCTTTCTAAGCCGGTAAATATCTCCGAAATGGATGATATACTGCTCAAATATTTACCTGAGTATGCTGTGGAATTAACATCCGATAACGACGCTGAGGAAGAAAATCCCTACGAGGGAATTCCGGAGGAGGCTTTCAACTGTACATGGCTTGATCCGAAGGAGGGCGTCGAATATTGCGGAAGCGGTGAAATCTACATGCAAGCGCTTGAAATTTTTGTCAACACGACTGAAGAAAAAGCAGAAATAATAGAAAAATGCGTGGTAGAAGAGGACATCGAACTTTATACGGTCACTCTTCACGCTTTGAAGGGATCTTCTTTGACTATTGGCATGAAAGATTTTTCTGCACGAGCTAAAGAGCTTGAATTTGCGGGAAAAGGAAATGATATAGAAATGATTAAACGTGATACACCGGAGTTCCTTAAGTTTTATCGTAAGACGAGGGATGACCTGGAAGCTATACTGGCAAAAGCCGCGAATTAGTGCTTTTCACAGAAAGGTGGGTAATATGATGAACCACAAAATCAAGAAATCCGTGTGCTTGCTGATAACTATTTTTCTTTTTACTGCTTTGATGTCGGGGTGTTCATCTTCGACCGATGACGCCAAAAGTTCGAAGGAGGCAGCAAGTGCTGAGCCGGACGAGTCAAAGTTTTTGATAGCTGTTGAGGAAGAAACGGACACAGTGGATTTCCAGTGTACATCCATACACTATACGATTGCCCAGAATGTTTTCGACCGTCTTGTGGAAATGGAAAGCAACGCCCACGGCAGTGCGATTGTTTTGCCTTCCCTGGCGAAGGAATGGGAAGTATCGGATGATGGTTTAACCTATACCTTCTATCTTCGTGAGGGTGTAACCTTCAGCAACGGATCACCGCTGACAGCTTCTGATGTGTTGTATTCATTTACAAGACTGTTGACTCATCCTGATTCCTGCAATCAGGACATTGTTGATGTAATCGCAGGTGCAGGTAAATTGGAATCAGGAGAGACAGATCAGCTTGAAGGGTTTAAGGTCCTGGGAGATCTTGATTTTTCCATTACCTTAGAGGAACCGTTTGCCGCATTTTTACCGTGCCTGTCAATGCCGGGGGCATCTATTATGGATGAGGAAACAACAACTGAAGCGGGAGACCGTTTTGGAACTGATCCGGAATGGACAATCGGAACAGGATCCTTTGTTCTGTGGAAATGGAATAAAGGAGAAGGGATGCTTCTTAAAGCCAATAAGGATTGCTGGAACGGAGCTCCTAAGTGTGAAGGTCTGAATCTGAGATTTTTGTCTGATGGTGAAGAGATTTCGGAATTATTTGATAAGGGTGAACTGGATGTTTTGGATCTGGACGGAATCGGTAGTGTAGCAGATAAATATCTGGCTAATGATTCTTATAAAGATCGGTTGTTCCGTGCACATCCTGTAGGTATCACGTATATAGCTATCAACGAATCAATAGAACCGCTAAATGATGTATCCGTAAGGAAGGCTCTGCAGCTGGCATTAGACAGAGAGGCGCTTTTGGATATGTGTTTAGACGGCAGGGGCGTGATTGAACAGGGAATATTCCCCCATGGTCTAAGTGGATACAATGAAGATTTACCGGAGATTCCCTATGATCCGGATGAGGCGGCAAAGCTTCTTGCCGAAGCCGGCTACGGAGATGGCTTCGAAATGACTATAAGTGTTAAATCTTCTGCATCTTCGTGGGAAAAGTCGATGATGGAATTAGCTGCCTCAATGTGGGAGAAAATCGGGGTTAAGGCAACGGTTGAGGTTATCGATGAATCCGAGTGGATGACGCTTAGAAAGAGTGGAAAGCTTGCATGCTACGAGGCAACCTGGACTGCGGATTATAATGATCCTGATAATTTCATCTATACATTTTTTGGCAACAAGGGTAACACGACCTTCCGAAGCCTGTGCTATCCGCGAGAGGATATCATGGAAAGGGTTACTGATGCCCGTGCTATCACGAATAAGGATGAACGAATCAAGGAATACAGGGATTTGGAAAAGACGATAATTCAGGATGATGCAGCATGGATCCCGCTGTTTTCGCGTATCCGTTTTTATGTGAAGGGAGAGCGTCTGGGTGGTATAAAGGCATCCTGGAACGGATCAGTGAAGAATAACTATAGGAATATGACAATAAATTAACTATTCAGTTTTTCCACGAGAATTGATGAACAGGTTTTTGAGAAAGGAAGAGTTATTATATGAAGTGTTCAAAGGTTGCGGGAGGTCTTGCAGCTGCAGGGACAGCCTGTATGGCGGTAGGCAGTCTCGTGGGAGCAGGAATTCTTATAAGTAAAACACTGATCAGACCCAAAGGCACCAGCGAAGATATCATTGAGGAATTCGCTGATGTGGAAAAAATGAAGCAGTATGAAATAAAGATGGCTCCGTGCTCTGAATGGGCCAAAGAGCAGAAATTTGAGGATGTACATATTCTTAGCGGTGACGGACTTAATCTGCATGCACTGTATCTTGCTGCCGCTGCACCTACTGATAAATGTGTTATTTTGCACCATGGCTTTACCAGTGAAGCAATACACAATATCACACATGCCAAATTTTTCCATGAAATGGGTTACGAGGTCCTTCTTTTGGATCTTCGCGCTCACGGCAAATCTGAAGGCAGATATGTGGGATATGGTGTTTTGGACAGATATGATACGGAATTATGGCTTAGGTGGTGCATAAACAAATTTGATGAGAATATGAAATATGTACTGCATGGTACTTCAATGGGTGGGACAACTGTTCTTATGGCACTTGGACTTCCGTATGTTCAGGAGCATGTTTCTGCCGTAATTGCTGATTGTGCGTTTACTTCTGCTAAGGACATCTTTTCACATGTGATGAAAAAGAATTATCATGTGCCGCCATTCCCGTTCCTTGAGATTGGGGAGATATATTCGCAGATACTTGCAGGATATAAATTCAGCGATTATTCCACACTCAATGCACTTCATGATAACAATGTCCCTGTGCTTTTTATTCATGGTGGAAAGGATAAGTTTGTTCCTGTCTGGATGAGCAAGGAGAATTATAATGCCGCAAGGTGCATGAAGAAGCTTCTTATAATTGAAGAAGGCGGGCATGGATCGAGTGTATTCGAAGATATTGAAGTCTACGAGAATACTGAGAAAGATTTTCTGGATGAAGTTTTCAAATCATAAACAGGGGGAAACATGGAAAATATTACGATAAATGGGGCAGTTGTACAGGCATATCCGCTTACTGCAGCCCAGAGAATTCATTTCTATACGGTAAGTGCATGTAAGCGTGGAGAATTATTGAATATAGGTACAGGTTTTTACCTTCAGTACGATGATGTGGATTTTGATACACTTCGTGAGTGTATTTATGACGGATATGAGAAGTTTGAGTGTATGAGACTGCGCTTCAGTGTTCAGGAGGATGGTTCTCTTATGCAATACCTGATTCCTGCTGAAGACAGAGAGATAAAGTTCTTTGATTTTTCTGAATGGAAGGAAGAGGATGCGCATGCAAAGATGGAAGAATGGACATGCATCCCTTTTAATCTGAATAATGGACCGATGAATGAGATTGTCATTATAAAGCTTCCTGACCATTACACAGGCCTGTATATGAAGGTTCATCACATGACACTTGATGCATCGGGAATCGCATCATTTTACAGCTATGTATTTCAGCTTTATTGCTCCAAAAAGTTTGAGGATATTCCGTTACCAAAGCCGCCTATGAGCTATCTTAAACAGCTCCTTCTGGATCTGGAATATGAGAATAACAGTGAAAAGTTTATTAAAGATTGTGATTACTGGAGAAGCCAGCTGGATGCTCCGGAGCCTTTGTATACTCCGTTCAGCTCCAGAAACAGGCTTTTAGAGATGAGGGAGAAGACCGGAAAGAAGAGAATGCGTGCAACCTATTCCACAGGTGATATAGAGGCTGCCATAAAGGTCTATGATCTTGAAGCTGATTCAACGGATAAAATCATTAAATTCTGTACGGATTATAATGTGCCTGTCGCATCGTTACTGCTCTTGGGACTTCGTACCGTATTTTCGCATTTTTCCGGAGACAGAACGGATATCAGTGTAAAGAATGCGGTAGCAAGACGAGGTACACTTTTAGAACAGAGATCCGGAGGAACCCGTATACATTTCTGGCCCCTCAGAACGGATATAAAGCCAAAGACTTCATTTCTTGATGCACTTCGCATCGTGCAGGCTAAGGAAAATGAGCTTTTACGACATGCAAATTACGATCCTATCGTATATATGGAAGAGGTAAGACAGCATTACAAGACAGCACCGGGAGCATCCTTCGAATGTACTACACTTACATATCAGCCGATATCAATGGTAAGTGTTAAAAATCTGTCTTTACCGGAAATAAATTATAAGAGTAAATGGTATAGCAATGGTGTTGCAATGCAGCATGTATATGTGACAGTCATGCACAGACCGACGGACAATGGCATGAGTGTTCATCTTGAATATCAAAAGAATGAGGTGTCGGAGGACGAACTGGAGAAGCTGTATTACTATCTTTGCAGAGTTATCTTCAGAGGAATCGAGGATCCAACCAGAACCATAGGGGAGATACTCAAATGGATGTAACCGGTTGAAGTGGTAAATGGAGATGCGTTTTGAAACGAGAGAGGGAAAACAATGCTGGATAAAGTGAGAGAAATCCTTGCGCAGTATGTGGATGCTGATCTTGACAATATTACAGAAGAGACACGACTTGCAGAGGATCTTGGGCTTACATCTTATTCGATGATGAGCATGATGGGGGATTTTGAGGAAACCTTCGGCATTACCGTGGATGAAGCCGAACTTACAGGCATTTCGACTATTGGCGACGTTATGGAATACATAAAGAAAAAGGGCGGCAAATGATGAGGGCAGAAGATATTAAGACCATTGAGGATCTTGTATACTATGCCTCTATTGAATATGGGGATAAGACTTTTCTAAAGGAAAAGTGTGAGGGCGGCTTTAAGGAAAAGGGTTTTAAAACTTTTTATGAGGATACGCTTAAGGTCGCTTCTTTCCTGAAAAAGAAATCCGGTGAGGATGAAATTCGGGCAGGGCTTATTGGAAGTAGTAGTATAGGCTACCTGACATGCCTGTTTGGAACAATGCTTGCCGGAGGAGTTGCCATGCCTACGGATCCACAGCTTTCTGCGGAGGAGGCTGCTGATAACCTGGATAGGGCAGATGCCAAGCTATTATTTTATGATGTGAAATTTTCCGGTTTTGTAGAAACCTTCAAAAGTCTCTGTCCCAAAATAAAAACCTATGTCTGTATGAATGGAGCTGAAGATGAGGTGCAGGGGATACTGGATGCTTTCGATCCGATGGAACCGGTACATCCGGATAAAGATAGCTGCGCGTGCATACTATATACCTCGGGGACAACCGGCAAAAGCAAGGGAGTAATGCTGTCCCACGGGAACCTGGCAGATAATGCTCTCTGTTGTGAAAATGAGGCCGACAGTTCAGATGTGATATTGTCTGTACTTCCGATTCATCATGCATATTGTCTCACCTGTGATTATCTGCTTGCCATAAGATATGGTGTTACTGTGTGTATCAATGACTCAATAATGAGAATAGCACAGAATATAAAGCTGTTTCAGCCTACAAAGCTTCTTCTTGTTCCTATGATAGTGGAGACAATATATAAAAAGATTGAAGCTGAGCATAAGAAAAAGCCGTTGGTGCCAATGCTGCTTGTAGGGAAAGCAGTATTCGGAAAGGACTTAAAGTGCATCTTCTGTGGGGGAGCATATCTTTCCGATGATCTGATAAAAAAATATAAGAAAATGGGTATCCCGCTATTTCAGGGCTATGGAATGACAGAGTGTTCACCGCGTATAGCATCCTCAAGCTTTAATGATCCGACTAAAGGAAATGAAGTAGGACTGATTGTAAAGGGATGCCAGGTTCGTATCGAGGATAATGAGATTCAGGTAAAGAGCCCTTCTGTAATGCTTGGATACTATAAGAATGAGGAAGCTACAAGGGAGATGTTTACAGAGGATGGCTGGCTTAAGACCGGAGACCTGGGCTATGTTGAGGACAGAAGGCTGTATCTTACAGGCAGAAAAAAGAATCTGATCATATTGAGTAATGGAGAAAATATTTCCCCCGAGGAGCTTGAAAATAAATTTGCAGGTTTGGAATGGCTGCAGGAAATACTTGTTTATTCAGAGGGAGAGCAGATAACAGCAGAAATTTATCCATATCCTGAATTTAAGGACAAGGCAGAAGAGCTTTTTAGGAAAAAAGTTGCCGAGATAAACAAAAATGCTCCACAGTCCAAAAGAATATTAAGACTAAGACTCCGGGATACTGAGTTTGATAAGACAACCTCTAAGAAGGTCAAAAGTATTCAATCCGGTGAAAAAGGAAGATTGTTATAGAAGATATTTTTTCTGTTTTCTTTATTCTTTGTTAATTGTATTGCCGTAGATACCATTTTATAATTTAAAAGGTTGAATTGAGCACTATTTAATGTGTATTTTAAAATAATCAGACAGGAGGTAATTCAATGAAAATCACTGGTTTTTGCCCGTTAATTGTAACAAAGGATCCTGAGGCTGTAATGAAGGTTTTTGAGGATCTTGGTTTTGAGAAGAAGCATACTAAGACTGATATCGAGGGTGGAGACAATACAAACTATGCTATGAAGGATGCCAACGGAAATCGAATCAATATAGCCAGTTCGGAGACCATACCTCAGGATATAACATCCATGAGCATAAATGTTGATAATTTCCAGGAAGCTTATGATTTCCTGATTGCGCATGGGTTCGTAAATCCTCGCGGAGATAAAGTTACAGATACCAGTTCTTCGATGGCAACAATGCTCTTTGCGCCCTCAGGCTTTCCGGTGACAATATCTGAGCATATTAAGAAAGACTAATAGCCTGTAATTATACAGCTCTGTTTCGGGTTTAATAATCCGGGATAGGGCTGTTTTTTATTTCATAGGGGTGTTACCCAAATTGTGATAGAAAGCACGAAAATACTGATTATTTATGGATTGTTAAGACATATTTTATAATAAGTTTTCTCTCGTGACTTAAAATTAGTATGTAAGTATAACATTAAAATTGGTCATTATGTACGTGTAAAGAAGCTGAGGTAAAAAGATTATGGGAAAAAAGAAGTGGATAGTGTTGTCTATTGTAACAGCGCTGATATTATGTGCCGGTCTAAGAGGACAGTTATTCGCTAATGCAGAGGACGCAAAGGCATTTGTTGCATATTCCGATCTTGAGAATATATCACAGTACGGCAATCTCACACTTATGACAGATAAAATCGTCTCAGAGAGTGATTTAAACAACGCCGGAATAGAATATGGCGATTTGGTAGAGGTCAGTTTTCTTGATCAAAAATTGCAGATGCCCGTAGTACGCGATTTTGGTGAGGTTGCTCAGGGAGAATTATTGCTTCACATTAAGAAAGATGCAGCGGAACTGGCAATCAATATGGATGATTTTGCATCAACCTATATAGCGGACATAACATCCCATGACGACGGTTCTTTCGAATGGACATATAAAAAGGGAATAGAAGGACCGGTTGAATTTACCATAACCCTTAAGGAAAAGCAGGGATATTATAAGGAGTATCAGGAGGAGATTGCTGATGCGCTCAAATATACAGATGAGCGTTCTGACTATCCTCAGCTTAGTGATGAAGAGTTTGCCAACTTCAGGGTGATTGCTACAACCGGAATGGGCAAAAATATTCTATACAGAACATCATCACCTATAAATCCAAAGCATAAGCGCAGCACCTATGCAGATGCGGCCATTGAGAAGGCGGGCGTTGTGACAATAATGAATCTTGCTGACAGCATGAAAAAGGCTAAATCATTTAAAGGATATGCTAAAACCTATTATTCAACGACGAATTTTGTAGCTCTTGATATGGGACTTGCCTTTAATACAGATGAATTCAGAAAGAAGATGGCTGAAGGGCTTGTATTTTTTGCAAATAATAAAGGTCCTTATGCCGTTCACTGTAAAGAGGGAAAGAATCGCGCAGGAGTAGCTTCTGCACTTCTTGAATGCTTTATGGGAGCAACCTATGATGAAATTGTAAGCGATTACATGGTCACCTATTACAATTATTACGGAATAAAACCCGGAGACAAGAGATACGATGATATTGCACAAAAAAACATTGTAGCTACTCTGCAGACTATGTTTAACGTAGATGATCTTAAGACGGCTGACCTTTCTAAAGAGGCGGAAGAGTTTTTTAAGGAGATTGGCCTTAGCGATGAGGATATAGAGAATCTTAGAAATAACCTTAGTGAAAGCAGATCTGACCAATAACTGATTGCTGTTTTATGAGGGCATGGCATGGAATGGATGGAATTTTCTGATATTATAGGGATAGCAATTGTTATTTATGTTGCTGTTCTGGCTCATTATAACGTCCATATGAAAAGGGATGTTAAGCTTGGCATGCTCTTTTCCGGCGCTGCACTGGCCATTTTGTATGTCTTTGACATGTCTTGGTATGTTGTTGTCTATAAATGGCCTGATTCCTCACACACAGATTTTATACTCAATTTTATTACTTGCATTGTTTATCTTATGATTCCTCTTGGGCTAAGCACATTTTTTACCATATATACCCACAGGAGAAAGAGGGTAAGGCATTATATCGGCCTTTTAGTCATTCTGATTATTGCAGTAATAGATATTGTCAATATTTTTATTCCCATACTTTTCAGACATGAGGACAAAGTAATGTATTTTGAACCTCTGGCTATTATAATGCACATATTATGCTTTGTAGCATTCATTATTATGCTGGTAGACATGGTAATGGCAATGTCCTCTGATTATGAAGACATTTTCCTGGGCGCATTTGTAGGTCTTACGATGTTTATAGGACTTATTGCATCATGGGTAAACTATGATCTAAAGACACTATGGGTAGCGTATGGCATTTCATATCTGCTTATGTATCTGGCTGTTGCTGAATTATACAACAAAAAGGACGTAATAACGGGACTTCCCAACAGAAATGCTTATGAAAAATATATCGCGCATATAAAGGATAACTATAAATCTATTATGATGATAGATATGAATGAATTGAAGCATTATAACGATACCATGGGACATGAAATGGGAGACAAATATATATATGCGACGGCACGGACTCTGGCTGAGGCTTTTGAAGGCTATGGAAAGCTTTACAGAATAGGTGGGGACGAGTTTTGTATTATTTCCAGGGATTCAGGAAAAGAATTAGCGAAAATAGCTCAGAAGCTTCTTGATGAAGGGCGGTGTTATGTCAAATATGGGGATTTTCCCATAAATTTCGCATATGGAATAGGTGAAAGAGAAAATGGGGATATAGCGGCAGTTGTCTTGAATAAAGCAGATCAGGAAATGTATATAAACAAAGAGCAAAGAAATCGTTGATAAAAAGTTTCCCCAAAATGGTCAGAGATATTGACAATTATTCTTAATAAGAATATCCTATGTATAAATGTTAGCAATTGCTAATATTCGTTGCACTGCGCTAACGTATATGGCATAGGGCTTATATTTGAGTGCCAAAAAGCCCATTAATTGAGGGCTTTTATTTTTTAGATATGGGTTAGCTAATGCTAACAATTCATGCAAAGCACAATAATACACTACTATGGGCGGAGACAAAACTATGAGTAATGAACAGATAATTACTGCATTAAGAGATAGCGGTATGAGGATAACCAAGCAAAGAATGGTAGTAGCGAATGTTATTGCGGAGAATGATGGGGCTTCATGCAAGGATATATGCTGTATTGTCAGAAACAGGGATAAATCCATAGGTACCGCTACCGTATATCGTATGATAAAAGCGCTGGAAGACATAGGCGTAGTTGAGAGAATTGATATGATCAAGCTCACATAAAGCCGGGTCTTGATCATAAAGGGGAGTTGAAAAAATGCAGTTGGAATTACAGAATATCAAAAAGTCGTACGGTGAGGGTGGTAGCCGTATAGAGGTCTTAAAGGATATTAGTCTTGGAATAGAGAAAGGCGAATTTGTTGTTCTCCTTGGACCGTCAGGTTCAGGAAAGTCTACCCTCCTTAACATAATAGGGGGAATCGATAATGCCGATTCAGGCAAAATAATAATCAGAGAAAAAAGCATGTCAGATATGGATGAAAAGGCGCTTACTGCCTACAGAAGGGAGCATCTGGGATATATTTTTCAGATGTATAATCTCATTCCGAATCTTACAGTCAGAGAAAATATTGAGGTCGGAGCGTATCTGTCCAGGAAACCTCTTAATATTGATGAAATTATAGAAGTTTTGGGGCTTAAGGAACATCAGAACAAACTGCCAAGCCAGCTATCGGGTGGACAGCAGCAGAGATGCGCTATAGGCAGAGCCATAGTAAAAAATCCTGACATTTTGTTATGTGATGAACCGACAGGAGCGCTGGATTACAATACTTCAAAGGAAATACTCGCTCTTATAGAGGAGGTCAATCAGAAATATGGCAATACAGTAATCATGGTCACTCATAACGACGCCATAAAGAATATGGCCGATTTTGTTGTAAAGCTAAGGGATGGAGTGATCAGAAAGAGTTATAGAAATGAAGTAAAGCAAACAGCTGCAGAACTTGACTGGTAAAGGAGCAGGATATGAAAAATCCGTTAAATAAGAGGCTCCTGAAGGAACTGACAGGTGATATGGGAAAATACATAGTTATTTTTATTTTGCTTGTACTTTCCATAGGCTTTGTATCAGGCTTTTTGGTTGCCGGAGAGAGCATGATCAAGGCTTACAATGAGAGCTTTGAAAAATACAATATAGAGGATGGGAACTTTAGGACTGAAGATAAACTTACGCCCGGTAAGAAGGAGTCAATAGAGAAAAAAGGAGTAAGAGTATTCGAGAATTTCTATGTGGAGAAAGAATTCGATAACAACACGAAGCTAAGGATATTTGCCAACAGAGAGGAGATTGACAAGGTCTGCGTAATGGAAGGGAGCCTTCCGCAAAAGTCTTTGGAAATAGCCATAGACAGAATGTATGCAGACAATAATAACCTGAGTGTAGGAAATACACTTGTTTCCGGTGAAAAAGAATATAAGATAGTCGGACTTGTGGCATTATCTGACTACAGCGCGCTTTTTTACAGCAATAATGATATGATGTTCGACTCATCTGCGTTTGGAGTTGCGGTTGTAGCGAGAGAACAGTTTGATGAGTATGCTGAAAACGAGCTCCACTATAATTATGCGTGGCTATATGATAAGAAGCCTGTCGGCGAAGAAGCTGAGAAGGAAGTATCCGATGAACTTATGGAATCCATTGCGAGGAAAGTTACGCTTGAGAATTTCATTCCCGGATATTTAAATCAATCTATTACTTTTACCGGTGAAGATCTTGGGAGTGACAAGGCCATGGTAGAGGTCCTCCTGTATATCATTATCATCATTGTGGCTTTTGTTTTCGGAGTGACGATAAACAACACCATACATAAAGAAGCCACCGTTATAGGCACTCTTCGGGCATCAGGCTATACGATAAATGAGCTTATAAGGCACTATATGGCCATGCCGCTTATTGTGACCATTATTGCAGCTATTATCGGCAATATCATGGGATATACCTTTTTCAAGGATATTTGTGTGGAAATGTACTATGGAAGCTACTCACTCCCGACTTATGTCACGGTATGGAGTGCTGAAGCTTTCATAAAAACAACCATAATTCCTATGGTCATAATGCTTGTAATAACCTATTTTATTTTGAGAAAAAAGCTGGCACTAAGTCCACTTAAGCTGATAAAGCGTGATTTGTCCGGGAAAAAGCAAAAATCAGCCGTTGCTTTAAATAAACACATAAGATTTTTTGACCGTTTCCGAATCCGAATACTGATTCAGAATAAGAGCAGCTATATCATCCTGTTTATCGGACTCTTGTTTGCAAACATGCTTCTATTTTTCGGAATGATGCTTCCACCGCTTCTTGTGCATTATCAGGGGATAGTAACAGAGACCATGCTTGCGAAGCATATTTATCTGCTACAGATTCCAGCCGGAGCTATAGATACGAAGGATGAGCTTTCAGCAGCATTTACATATGCTACCTTAAAGCACAAGATAAACACTAATAACAGAACTGCGGAGAAATTTTCAGCGTGCAGCCTTAAGTCCATAGGACAGGATGGAACCAGGATTGAGGATATAACCTTATACGGAGTAAAAAAAGACAGTAAATATATTCATGCCGATTTTGATGACAAAACTGTTTTGGTGTCATCGCTATATGCAGATAAATTCGGGCTTAAAAAGGGTGATGTAATAACTCTTAAGGAACCTTACGAAGATAAATATTTTGGTTTCAAGGTTACGGGAACCTATGATTATGATGGTGGAATCGCAGTATTTATGAGCCAGAAGCATTTAAATGATGTGATGGGGATGGATGAAGAGTTCTTTTCCGGATTCTTCTCAGAAACGGAGATAACGGATATTGATAGTAAGTATATTGGTACAACTGTTGACGAAGAGTCGCTTACCAGAGTATCGAGACAGCTTATGATTTCAATGGGGAGCATCATGTATATGGTAGATGCTTTTTCCGTAATCATGTTCATTGTGCTCATATATCTTTTGTCGAAGCTGATCATAGAGAGGAATGTGCAGTCAATCTCCATGGCAAAGATTCTGGGATATTCAAGAAAAGAAGTTGCTGCTCTGTACATAATACCTACAGCCACTGTGGTAGTATTTTCGTTATTGATTTCATACCCGATTTTGTCCTATGTAATGGTGGGAATATTCAGGGTTATGCTAAAAAAGATGATGAGTGGTTGGATGATCATATGGCTTGATCCGTCAGCTTATGTGAAGATGTTCCTGCTGGGAATACTAACCTATGTGATTGTTGCTGTATTGGAATATAGGAAAATAGGGCGCATTCCAATGAACGAAGCGCTTAAAAACGTGGAGTAAAGGGGCAACTTTACAACAAAGGAAGGAGAAGTGACAGCGTAGGCTGGAGTATAGCCTGAGTTTGATAAAAATACTCATTTAGAGTAGTTGACACTGAAAATAAGCAGTAATAAAATATTCAATGTTAGCAGATGCTAACATGTTGAGTAAATCATTGAGTTCCTCTTTTTCATACCGGGGCCTATGACCGGTTATGGAAAGGGGAATTCTGTGTTTAAGAGGAAAGGAGCATTTTAAATGGAATACTTGGAAATTGAGAAGGTTATAGGAAGAGAGATTCTGGATTCGAGAGGAAATCCTACTGTTGAGGCGGAGGTTACTCTTGCAGATGGTACTGTAGCAACAGGAACAGCACCCAGTGGAGCATCAACCGGAGAGTTTGAGGCACTGGAGCTTCGTGATGGTGACAAATCAAGATATCTGGGTAAGGGTGTTACAAAGGCAGTAGAGAATATCAATACTGTAATAAACGATGCCATTGTTGGACTGGATGCTTCAGATACTTATGCGGTAGACGCAGCAATGATAAAAGCAGATGGCACGAAGGATAAATCAAAGCTTGGCGCAAATGCGATTCTTGCTGTTTCTATAGCTACTGCAAGGGCAGCTTCTCTGGCACTTGGCATTCCGTTATACAGATTCCTGGGCGGTGTATCCGGTAACAGACTTCCTGTTCCAATGATGAATATCCTTAATGGCGGCGCACATGCAGACAGTGCCGTAGATACACAGGAATTCATGATCATGCCTGTTGGAGCACCTTCCTTCAAAGAGGCTCTTCGTTGGTGTGCAGAGGTATTCCATAACCTCAAGAAGCTCATCAAGGATATGGGCGATGTGACTGCGGTAGGCGATGAGGGAGGCTTTGCACCTAACCAGCTAAAGAGTGACGAGGAAGCTATTGAGAAAATACTTGAGGCAATTAAAGCGGCAGGCTTCGAACCCGGTAAAGACTTCATGATTGCAATGGATGCAGCTGCCTCTGAGTGGAAGAGCGAAAAAGGAAAGGGCTTCTACAAGCAACCCAAGTCCGGAAAAGAATTTACTTCAGATGAGCTGATTGCTCATTGGGAGAGCCTTGTAGATAAATATCCCATCATTTCAATCGAGGACGGACTTGATGAAGAGGATTGGGAAGGCTGGCAGAGAATGACAGCAAAGATCGGTAACAAGGTACAGCTTGTGTGTGATGACCTTTTTGTTACAAATACAGAGCGCCTTAGCAAGGGAATTTCTCTTGGAGCTGGTAACTCAATTCTTATCAAGCTCAACCAGATTGGTTCCGTATCCGAAACGCTTGAAGCTATCAAGATGGCACACAACGCAGGATATACTGCAATTTCTTCGCACCGCTCAGGAGAGACAGCAGATACTACTATTGCAGATCTGGCTGTTGCCCTTAATACCTGCCAGATTAAGACAGGCGCACCAAGCCGTTCTGAGCGTGTGGCAAAGTATAACCAGCTTCTCAGAATCGAGGAGCAGCTTGGTGACAGTGCTGTTTATCCCGGTATGAATGCTTTTCATATAAAAAAATAATGGTTTTCTAATAAGATAAGACCGGATGCTATCATTATTGGGGGGTTAGCATCCGGCTTTTTTATATATTAGGAAATTCCTCCGGATTTCCTAATATATAAAAAACGCTCCGCTATGGATGCGCACTCGCGCGTATGGTATTTGTTGCATAAATGCAACCGCGCTCGGCGCGAGCATGTTGCAAGCAACATGCTTTT
>JAEEGL011110549.1_pt1 | contig 35134 bp, 20 predicted proteins | sample 9134231 | NCBI WGS metagenome assembly JAEEGL01 (sample SAMN16246548, study PRJNA631951) | gut metagenome | biome: gut microbiome; feature: rumen; material: fiber-attached | host: Bos | place: Iran: Karaj | collected 2018-10 | reverse complement strand
GAGCCCAACTCGGGGAGCTCGGGCTCCATGGTCAAGCGGTTAAGACATCGCCCTTTCACGGCGGTAACACGGGTTCGATTCCCGTTGGAGTCATAAACAGGGAATTTCACAAAAGATGAAAAAACTGTTTAAAAAGATATTTTCTCGTATCGCCACATCGGCGTGCGAGGCACGCCGATGTGGCTCAATTGGCAGAGCAGCTGATTTGTAATCAGCAGGTTATCGGTTCGAGTCCGATCATCGGCTTTTCAGTACTAAATAAGTACATATGGACCCTTAGCTCAGTTGGTTAGAGCAACCGGCTCATAACCGGTCGGTCCTGGGTTCGAGTCCCCGAGGGTCCACACGAAAAAAACACCTTACGGGTGTTTTTTTCGTGTGGACCAGCGGCAAGGAAACTGTATTATCATCTGTTGGATGAGGGCGATATTGAATCGGTATCTGGTGAGAGCGTTCTGCTGGCAGAACGCTCTTTCATTAATATTTTGTAAAAGAGCGGCAGGGTTGAAATAAAAAAGACATTATGCTAAAGTATTTCTTCAGAAAGGTTTTTGCAACGAAAACGGCCATATATTTGAGAGGGTGAAAAAATGAAAAAAGGAAAAAGCAGAAGATTAACAAAAAGCATAATCAGTTTTATATTGGCAGTAGTACTGTTTTTTGGTGTTATGCCGCCGGCTTCCGTGAAAGCGGGAACAGATTTTAAGTGGCTGGGCAAAGATGGCATAGCACATGTCACGACGGGATTTGAAAACGCAACCGGAACCGGGGGAAAATGGTTTGTTGCCACTGACAATGCTGATGACGGAAATTCGACGGTGGTTTGGGATGATCCTTACGATGTCGACCCTGACGCCCCAATCAACAACGCACACGTCCAAGCGAATAAGGGCATCAGCGGCACGGCCATGCTCGACGACGGAGGTAAACTTACATATAACCCGTACGTAGATATATGCTTCAGCATAGTGGGGCAAGACGAAGGTGGGGAGCTTGTAGCGTGTGATGCCTCGGATTGGGGCGGTCTGTCCGTTTATTATGAGTGTGATTATCCGGCAACCCTTCTACTTGGCATGGAAACAGACACGGAGATGACAATCAGCTATGCCAACCCGGAATGTAGTCTTCCAAAAGCACCCACCGGTGAAGGCGGTGTACTCAAAAATATTCCTTGGAGTGGGTTTAGCCAGCCGGCCTGGTACCACGAGCCTACTAAAATAAATGGAAGTGAGGCTGCTGCTCAGCTGGCGTATGTCAAGTTCAAAATACAGGCGCCTACCGGTTCATCATACCATTTCAAGATCAAAGGAATCGGCTCTTATAATGCTTTGAGCAATAAGGTGACTTTTAATACCGATGGCGGGAGTGCTATAGAAGCTCAATACGTGATTGACGGGGAAAAAGCAGTAAAGCCCGCGAACCCGACAAAGGCAGGATGTACCTTTGCGGGATGGTATGCGGACAGCGAACTTACCATACCGTTTGATTTTAATAATGTGATTGCAGCGGAGACAACCGTATATGCCAAGTGGACCGATGGCGAAGCTCCGGCAACATATACAGTATCTTTTGAAACCAATGGTGGCAGTGCTATCGGAGCACAGAATATTATAAGCGGAGCTAAAGCAGAAGAACCTACGCCTACGAAAGAAGGATTCAGCTTTGCAGGCTGGTACAGTGACAGTACGCTTAATACGAAGTTTGATTTTAACACTCCGATCACTGCAGATATTGTGCTTTATGCGAAGTGGATTGAAAACTCATATATCGTAACATTTAATTCCAATGGCGGAAGTGCCGTAGCTAACCAGACAGTAGAAATAGGCGGTAAAGCCGTCAAGCCTACAAATCCGACGAAGGAGGGCTTCACTTTTGCCGGATGGTATACTGACAGTACGTTTAACACAGCCTTCGATTTTAATTCCACGATTGAAGCATCGATAACCTTATATGCAAAGTGGACAGCAGGTAATGCTCCGACAGTATATACGGTATCTTTTGAAACCAATGGCGGCAGTGCTATCGGAGCTCAGAATATCACAAGCGGAGAAAAGGCTGCTAAGCCTGCAGATCCGACAAAGAGCGGAAGTATATTCGGCGGCTGGTACAGCGACAGCGCACTGACCACAGAATTCAGTTTTGATACGCCGATCACGGCAGATACAGTAATCTACGCAAAGTGGAATCCTGTAAAAACCTCGGTAGCATTAAAGGACAGCAGCATAACACTCAAGATGGGTGAAAGTAAAAAGCTTGATGCAACGGTTACCCCTGACAATGCTGCGGATAAATCACTCAGCTGGACGAGCGCAGATACGGCTGTAGCAATAGTGGATGCTGACGGTACAGTTACCGCTGTAAAACCCGGGGAGACGACGATCACCGCCACATGTAACAGCGGCGGAGAAAAGGCAGAATGTAAAGTTGTGGTAGAGAGAAAGAGTGTCGGAGATGATGATTCCACTACCAGGATATCCGACATGGATATTGATGCATACGTGATACCATCATTCAAGTCTGTTTCCGTTAATTTCACCGCAAAGCTTTCCAAAACCGAAACGGTGCAGGGGACGGTAGGCTTCAACTATCTGGATGCGATAAGCTATACAGGAAAGAAGATAAGCCCCGATATGTTAAAAGCGGCTGATGCGGAACTAATCAATCTATCCGGAGTACTTAAGGCAGCGGGCATAAGGGAAACGGTTAAAGCCGAAGACGTTCTGAACGTTAAGTATACCTCCTCCAAGAATAAGGATGCGGGGGAAGCAAAGTTCTATGCCAAGTTAAGCGTAAAGAAGGGGGCTAATAATGTCCTGAATAAGACTGAATTATCAAGCATTAAAAAGGTAGTGGCCGCCGCAAACAAAGAGCTTAAGAAGAAGGACAACAGGATAAAATACACCATTAATCCGGTATCCCTGGCAGATATGAGCAGCGTTGAGGTCGTTGCCAAAACAAACAGCGATGGCAGTTTCAAAATAAAAGACGGTTCCCTTAGCAAGATAAAGTCTGTAAAAGTTAAGTTTAAGGCAACAGACGAAAAACTTGTAAAGCTGACTGCTAAAATGTACTTTACATCAAATGCCAAGGAAGACGGCACGGTGAAGATAAACGGTAAAAAGAACTATACCGGATGCGTAACGGTACAGGCCTCAGCCCAATAAACAAAGGCAAATTGTTTTGACTTTTGTACAGGCGATTGGTATAATTTACGGGTGTGGAGCAATCCACATCCGTTTTTCTTTTACTTATCATTCTGACATGAGGGGGTAATATATCATGAGAAAATTGATGTGGCACATCAAAGACAGGATAGTCCTGATAGTAATGCTGTTTATTGTTGTCACGGCTTTTTTTACTGTGCTGATAAGCGCGGTGGAGACATCGAGGGTCACTGAGGAAAACAGCAGGGAGAAAGTCGAGGTCGATGCGAATAATAACGCTAAACTTATAAATGCCTGGCTGAAGGAACAGGGCGATCTGGTAACGGTGATGTCCAGGAGCCTTTCCACAGTTACCTATGAAGATACCGATGCCATTATGGATTATCTTGCAGAGTGCCTGGAAGTAAACCCGGCAGCATTAATGTATTATGTCTGCTACGATTATGACGGGGGTGTATACCCTGCCGATCATTCTGTACTGGATCTGGATCCGACCACCAGAGGCTGGTGGATAGATGCACAGGCAGCCGGACATCTGGTCTATACGGATCCTTATCAGGATTTCGCAACCGGATCTATGATAGTATCCGCTACGGTGCCCTATAAGTGCGAGGGACATACCTGTGCGGTGCTGGCTGATATCTCACTAGATTCGCTGCTTGAAACAGTCAATGATATAGCATCCGATGAAACGATGCAGAGCTTCCTTCTGGCAGGAGACGGTTCGGTGATAGTTCATCCCAATGAGGCATTTAACCCTACCGAAGACGGCACCACAAAGCTTGCAGATGTCGTGCCTTTTGATGAGAATGCAAAGGGCGTGCAGATAGTAAAGGATTACGATAACAATACAAAGATGATGGTGATCTCGCCGATAGAGATAACAGGATGGAAACTCGGCGTATCCCAGTCACGTTCGGTTGAGTATTCAAAGTTAAGAAGAGTGGTGCTCCTCGGTATCGGCGCAGCTATACTTATCACGATCATATCGATAGTGGTGGTAAGACTGAGACTTAATTCACATCTCGCGCAGCTTAGCCGTATGCGTCTGTTCGTTAAGGACAGGGTAGTAGGCAGGGAAAACGTAAAGGACATGCCTTCCGAGAATGATGAGATCAGTTATCTTCTCGATGAGCTGGAAACCAGATTCCTTTCTACCATAAGAGATACGGCAACGGCTTCGGAAGCTATCGGACGCGAGATAGAGAATACCAATAATCATGTGCTTGCCATGAACGACAGCATAGAAAACGTATGCAACGCCATGGAGACAGCCAGTGAGAATACAAACGAGCAGTCCGGAAACATCGACAATATCTTTACCATGAGTGCCGAAGTATCCGATGCGGTGGAATCGCTGGCCAACGATACACAGAAGATGGCAGAGAAAGCCGGTGAGATAATAGCGCATATAGATGAGACCTTACCGGAGATCATAGAGAATCGTAATAAGGCTGTTTCCATAGCCGAAGACAGCAGCAGGAAGCTCTCAGAAGCCATAGAAGATACAAAGGTCATAGAGCAGATATCGGATATATCAAACAGCATCAATGAGATTGCAGACCAGACCAATCTTCTTGCTCTTAATGCTTCAATAGAGGCAGCAAGAGCCGGCGATGCGGGCAGGGGCTTTGCCGTGGTCGCAAACGAGATCAAGAATCTCTCACAGACAACAGCCAATGAGATAGAGAAGATCAACAGCATAATCGAGAAGGTTATGGACAGCGTAAAGCGGCTTTCGGATGAAAGCACCAAGGTCATCACTTTCTTAAGCGAGGATGTAATGAGGGATTACGGAACACTGGCAACCCTTGCAAAGGATTATCAGAGTGATGCGGAGTTCTATGCCAATGAGTCAGCTACCATAGGCGCAGGAGCAGAGGAGCTGGCTGCATCCATGACCAATATCAATGATTCACTTGAGAGACTCAATGATTCGCAGAAGAATCTGAATTCCGCGATACAGTCAGTGAATCTGAGCATACAGGATATAACCGCCAATTCGGAAGAGACTGCAAAGGAAGTGAATCTTATATCAGATAAGGCAGAGAATCTGCAGAAGACGGTAGAGACTTTCCATATATCCTGATAAGACGGAGGAAAACGAAGTGTGGTAGTGCATAAGAACTACCACACTTTTTATGAGACAGGTATCAAAAAGATGGGCGCGATAGCAGAATTCTTTAAGAAGATCGGCGGAAAAAAAGAAGAGCCGGTAGCAGAGCAGAACAAAGAAGAGATACAGGGAGAATATTTCGATCTCTTTCCGACGATGTGCAGCCTTGCGGATCTGCTGGGAGAGGCATGCGTAAAGAAAGGACTTGAAACGGTCTTCGATATTGCCTGGAGCACACCCAGGAGACTGTGCGGAAACGAAGAAGAGCTTAAAGAGCTGCTGTCGGAACTCTTAGTCAATGCAGCAGAATATACGGATAAAGGTAAAATAGTATTCGGCCTTTCTTTTGAAAAGCAGGAAGAAGACAGCGAACAAGTGATGCTTGATTTCAGTGTGATGTGTTCGGGAAAAGGTATTGAGGAAGAAAAACTTGCTTCCTTAAGAAAACTTTGCGAGACATCAGGGAGCAGTTTAAATTCAGAGACCGTAGCGGATCTTGGCGCAAAGTATTCCTTTGTTATGAAAATGGGAGTTGCGGCCTGGGAACCTCTCGGCAGTTTTGAGAAAGCATATAACGAAGACTTAAGAAAGCGCATGTCCATAAGAGAGAACTTCACCTGTCCTGAGGCTGAGATACTGATAGTTGATGATAATATCATGAACCTTGAAGTGATAAAGAGTCTGTTAGAGCATACGAAGGTTAGGATAGATACCGCTGTAAGCGGTGACGAAGGGATAGCAAAAGCAGCAGAAAAGAAATATGATATGATCTTCCTCGATCATATGATGCCCGATAAGGACGGGATAGAAACCCTGCGTGAAATGAACGGTGATAATGGCATAAAGAGCGCTGTCATGGTATGTCTTACCGCCAATGCCATTTCCGGGGCAAAAAAATGGTATCTCTCGGAAGGCTTTGACGATTATCTGGCTAAACCCGTTACTTCGGAAAAACTTGAAGATATACTGCTTAAGCATCTGCCTGCAGATAAGATAATAAAGGGAGCAGAGCCTTAATGGATAAAAGAGAGCAACTGATAGCCCGGGAAAACATCTCGGATTTTGACAGCTTCCTGCTTGAAAACCGGAAGATGATCAATGAGCAGTTTAATAAGGTGTTGCTGGTCTGTATACTTGCGGGGCCGTTCATTGCCGTAGCTGTTAAATTCAATGTGTTTCACGGAGTGACTTATTATACTGCCATGTTTATCTCGGCATTCATGGCTGTGCTGGCCCTGCTTCACAGACATATGATGAAAAGGTTTTCTTCATCAATGCTCACATCCATCCTCGCACTCTTTGCTATCGATGTGCTGCTGGTGGTAATGGACAGCGCGCATCTTACCATCTATATCACCTGGTTTCTTATTCCGCTTTTATCATTGCAGTTCTGTGATTTTAATCTGTATTCCCTCGCTGTCGTGATCAATTACGGCTTCATGGTATTTGCCACCTGGCATATGTCATCATATTTTACTGCGCGCAGGATAGATTTTGAAACTTCCTATGATTATTTTGTAAGCCGTCTCGGCGGCCTTACCATAGAGACCATCGTTATGATAGTTGCCGGCTACAGCTTAAGCAACATCATGTCGAACCATTATAAAAGCCTGATAGAGCAGTACAAAAATCTGAAGAAGGAAAAGGACGTGTCAGAAAGGGCCATCGCAGCCAGTGAGGCAAAGTCCGCTTTTCTTTCAAACGTATCCCATGAGATACGTACTCCTATGAATGCCGTGCTTGGCATGAACGAGATGATACTGCGTGAATGTGATGACACAAATATCGTGGCATATTCCGAAGGAATAAAAGTTGCAGGCAATACGCTGCTCGGTATAATAAACGATATTCTGGATTTTTCAAAGATAGAGGCCGGAAAGATGGAGATAATACCGGTTGATTATGATCTGTCTTCGGTCATAAACGATCTGGTGAATATGGTGCAGAAAAGAGCTGACGAAAAAGGCCTTGAGCTTAAACTTGATTTTGACAGCAGTCTGCCCAAAATGCTGCGTGGCGATGATGTACGCATCAAGCAGGTGATAACAAATATACTTTCCAATGCCGTGAAATATACGGAAAAGGGGTATATCACTTTCTCGATAGCCTACGAAAAGACAGAAGATGAAGCTGAAAGCATACTGCTCAAGGTGGCTGTAAAGGATACGGGCATAGGTATAAAAAAAGATGATCTGGAGAGGATATTCTCGGAGTTTGAGCGTGTTGATGAAGCAAGGAACAGGAGTATAGAGGGCACGGGCCTTGGTATGAGCATCACCCGGAGACTCCTCAGGATGATGGGAAGCGATCTGAAGGTGGAGAGTATGTACGGCCTGGGATCAAAGTTCTCTTTTACTTTAAAGCAGGGTGTTGTAAAATGGGAACAGCTGGGTGATTATGAAAAAGCATACGGGACTCTGCTCAAAGGAAGAAAGAAATACAAAGTAAGTTTTACGGCGCCGGATGCCAGGGTATTGATAGCAGATGACAATGCCATGAACCTGATGGTATTCAAGAGTCTCCTTAAGCAGACCTTAGTCAGGATAGATATGGCTGAAAGCGGTGAGGAAGCGTTGAGAATGGCCGCTGATAAAGAATATGATCTGATCTTCCTTGATCATATGATGCCGGTCAAAGACGGAATAGAAGTGCTCCATGAATTGCGTCAGAACACGGAAGCGAAGAGTTTAAATACTCCAGCGGTATGTCTTACGGCAAATGCGATATCTGGAGCGAGGGATAAATACATTTCCGAAGGTTTTGATGATTATCTGACCAAGCCGATAAATACCGACAGACTTGAGGAACTATTCCGTACATATCTGCCTAAGGATAAACTTACTGTCATGGAAACGGAAGCAGAGGAGGAGGCATCCTCGCCCGAACTGGCTTGCCTTAAAGATCAGGACAGGATCAATACGGTAAAGGGTATAGAGAACAGCGGCAGTGCAAAAGCATATCTGAATGTATTAAAAGTATTTTACGATACGATAGATGAAAAGGCAGAGGAGATAGAGCATTTCTTCTCCGAAAGAGATTATAAAAACTATGCGATCAGCGTGCACTCACTTAAAGGTTCGGCCCTGATTATAGGAGCGGATGAACTCTCGGAGAAAGCATTTATGCTGGAGAAAGCAGGGAAGCGTGAAGATGAGGCATATATCAGTGATAATAACGCAGAATTACTGAGACTGTTTTTGAGTTATAAAGAGCTGCTTGGCACTGTGTTTAAGGAAAGCAGATAGCAAGGGGACTGTAAGCGCTTATGGATAAGGAAAAAAAGAAAAAAGATTATTTCGGAGCATCACATCTTGCGATACTTTTCTGTTATACCATGTTTTCAATAGCCCTGATAGGAGAAGCCATACTTCTCGGATGGGAAAAATGGGCACTGATACTGGTGGTAGTGGGGGTTTTATCTGCATGGTTTCTGCATATAAGACAGGCTTTTACAAGTGAGATGAGAGTGTGGATCTATTCGATCTTCATGATGATGCTTTCTTTCTTCTACGGCGCGCATCTAACGAGTACCTATGATATCGGTTTTGTTATGGCGCTGCTGATACTGATCCTTGTTTCTACCGGTATTTCGGGAGTTATAACACTTGCGCAGATCACTTATTATGTGGTAATGGCATATGACATTATCCAGATGTTAAATGCAGGATATGAGTTTGATGAGCTGACTGTCACAAGAACACTGTTACATCTTGTTGTTATCAGCTTCTTCTGTTATTTCGCAAGAGGCATCATAAATAAATGGAACAGCATAATGGAACAGTCGGAAGCGGAAAACGCGGCGCTGGCTGAGAATACCGAGAAGCTGAATGATTTCCTCGCAAACATATCACATGAGCTGCGTACACCTATCAATGCCGTGATAGGACTGACAGGGATATGCATGGAAAAAGAAGACGATGAGGAGATAAAGCGTAATCTGGTACTGGTATCGGAGGCAGGAAAAAGAGTCGGCGATCATATCGACGACATACTTGATCATTCCGAGATAGATATGGATTCCCTGGTGGTCAACAATGAAGAGTACATGCTTTCTTCAATGCTGAATGATATCGTAACGGAGATATCACCCCACAGGGCAGCTAACACGGAGCTGGTCATTGATGTGGATCCCACCATTCCGGCTGTGATGAGCAGTGATATAGGAAAACTCAAGAAGATACTGAAACATCTTATAGATAACGGTCTTAAGTACACAAAAGAAGGAGGCGTGTACGTTCACATCACCTCCGAAGAACGTGATTACGGGATTAACCTGCTGATAGAAGTAAAAGATACCGGCATAGGCATGAGCAATATAGAAATGGAGAAGGTACTCGACAGCTTCTATCAGGCAGATTCGGGAAGATCAAGATCCACCAGCGGTCTGGGGCTTGGCCTGTCTATAGTAAACGGTTTTACAAAGAGTCTTAAAGGTTTCCTTACGATAGAGAGTGAAGAGGGCAAGGGGACCACGGTGCGTGTCAGCATACCTCAGGAGGTAGTGGATCCGGAAGGCTGCATGAGCGTGAGAAAACCCGAACGCCTTGTTGTCGGCGCTTATCTGCATTTTGAAAAGTATCCTAATCCGCATGTAAGGGAATTCTATAATTCGATGGTCAAGGATCTGGTACTTGGCCTGAACGTGATGCTGCAGCGTGCGGATCATATGGAAGCCTTTAAGAAGCTGACAAAAGCTAAACATTTTACCCATGTCTTTGTCGGTAAGGAAGAGTATGAAGAAGATCCTTATTTCATGGATGAGCTCTCGAAAGACGTGCTGGTTGCCGTAGTTGCGGATGATTCATTTGAGATACCGAAGTCATCAAACATAAAGGTGATAAGAAAACCTTTCTACTGCTTCCCTATTATCTCATTCCTGAATGCTGATCCCGGGGACTATGAAAAAGAAGAGGGAAGACTTTATGCAAGAGGTGTAAGGGCCCTCGTGGTAGATGATGAACCCATGAACCATATGGTTGCAAGAGAGATACTCGGCAGCTATGGCATGAAAGTCGTCACCGCTTCTTCCGGAGAAGAATCAGTCAACAGGATACGCGAGAACGAATTCGATATCATCTTCATGGATCACATGATGCCGGGTATGGACGGAGTGGAAGCCATGAAGCGTATCAGGGCGGCATACGGTAAAGAAAAGAAAGACGTGCCCATTGTTGCGCTTACCGCAAACGCAGTCAGCACTGCCAGGGAAATGTTCATCAAAGAAGGTTTTGATGCTTTCCTTGCCAAGCCGATCGAGATAAGTGAACTGGAGAGGATAATGAAAAAAGTCCTGCCCAAGTCGGCGCTCACTGTTGAAATTCCGGAAATAAAAGAAAAACCTGATACTGCGAGCGGGAACGAAAAGAAAGAACAAAAGAATGATGATAAAGAATTCTATGAAAAACTTCGTAAGCTCGGCATCAAGCCCGAGATGGGCCTGCGCTATTGCCAGAACGACGGGGATTTCTACAAACAGCTGCTGGTACAGTATGCGGACGATGCTCCCGGAAAGATAGCCGAAGCACAGGAAAGTTTCAAAAAAGGAGATCTTCGCAGTTACGAGATAATCGTGCATTCAGTCAAAGGAACATCAAAGATGATAGGCTGCATGAGTGTTTCGGATAAAATGTTTGAGCTTGAAAAAGCAGCCAAAGCCGGTGTGGAAGAAAAGATATGGCAGGAAGACGGAGTGTCGATGACGGAATACAGAAAACTTGCCGATGGTCTGAGGGAATGTCTCGGAGAAAATGCGGATGATGTTAAGGCTGCAGAACCGGACAAAGAAGAGACGGACATAATGGAATTTGATCCGGAAGGAGAAGAAGCATGAGAAAATTTTTCGATTATGTATTTCGTCCAAAGAAAAATCCGAGATTCGAAGCCTTAAGAAAAACCGGTATACGTGAGTCGGTCAATACCTCGATGATCGTCGGACCGGTGATCACTCTGGCTATGTGTGCCTGTTTCATTTTTTCATATATATGGCCTGAATCATATGCGAACGAAGCCTTTATCGGAGAGTACAGAGTTTCCTATCTCGGCATGGGCGCAGTCATTGCTTTATATGTGATCATACTGCTGGTACTGGACCGCAGATTTGATGATAATTACAGGAAGATACCTGCGATCAACAGTATCATGGTTCTTTTTACCCTGGCCTGGGCGATAAGGATGATCATGCTTGATAACATAGCCTACGGCGGAATAGATGCCATGCTTTTTATGATCGTTTCCTTCTGTATTCCCTATTGTTTTTATCAGGATGTAAGGATATATCTTTTCCTGACAGGCATATCGGACGCGGTAGTGCTGGCACTGTACTTAAACGAGGGAACAGACAGTGCGATCAGCGGAAGCAACTTCAGGGACTTTGCCATCTTCGTTGCAGTACAGCTTGTGCTGGGATGTTTAACATCATATCTGAAACATATGATGAGGGAGCAGATACTGGAAAAGGAAGAACAGGGGGAAGAGATCAAAAAGCTTAACGAATCCCAGAGTCGTTTCTTTTCTAACATGAGCCATGAGATAAGGACCCCCATAAATACCATCATAGGCCTTAACGAAATGATACTGAGGCAGAATGCCTCGGAAGAGATAAATGAAGATGCCCAGAACATACAGGCTGCAAGTCATATGCTGCTGCATCTTATAAATGACATACTTGATATGTCTAAATTTGAATCAGGGCAGATGAAGCTGAACAATGCGCCGTACCGTACAGGCGACATGCTTTCCGATATAGTCGGAATGCTGTGGATAAAGGCAAGGGAAAAGAATCTTGCCTTTCATGTGGATATATCCCCGGAACTCCCTTCCGAACTGTACGGAGATGAAGTCAGGATAAAACAGGTTCTCATCAACATACTGAATAATGCCATAAAGTATACCAGCGAAGGTTATGTAAGGCTTGCGATACAGAGTGAACGAAACGGTGACGGCAGTGTGATGGTCTCCTATTCGGTCAGCGATACGGGCATGGGTATAAAGAAGGAAAGCATGCCTCATCTGTTCACTGCATTTAAGCGCGTAGATGAAGCGAAGAACCGTTACATTGAAGGAACCGGTCTCGGCTTATCCATTGTTAAGAACCTGACAGATCTGATGGGAGGAAAGATCACCGTCAATTCCATATATACCAAGGGTTCGACTTTTGTCATAAGCATTCCCCAGAAGATAGTAAACGAAGAACCCGTAGGCGAGCTGGATATCGAACATCGTCACGGCAAGTCCCGCGAGGAACATGAGTATGTGGAATCCTTCGAAGCACCCGAAGCAAAGATACTGGTGGTGGATGATACCATAGCAAATCTTATGGTAGTCGAAAAGCTGCTTAAGGAAACGAAGGTGCAGGTCGATACTGCGGAGTCCGGCGTTGAGGCCTTAAAGAAAACAGTTGATAAGCATTATGATGTGATACTGATGGATCATAAGATGCCCGGTATGGACGGTATCGAGTGCATGCATGCTATCAGGAACCAGACCGGAGGATTCTGCCATGATACAAGAGTCGTTGCTCTTACCGCCAATGCGGGCAGCGATAACGAGAGCATGTATGCAAGGGAAGGTTTTGACGGATATCTGATGAAGCCTGTCACAGGTGAAGAACTTGAGAATACCGTATACCGTCTGCTTCCCAAGGAACTGATCACGGTGACACATACGACGCAGTCTCTCGAAGAGGAGAGTATCGAGTGGATAAGAGAGCATAAGAAAAAATCGGCGGTAAGGATAACCGCCGGAAGTGTTGCGGATATTCCCGCAGCCCTGCAGGCCAGATACGGCATAGCAGTGATACCCCATATCGTAAAGACCGGTGACGGTGTATTCAAGGACGGTATTGAGATAGAGACCAGCGGACTGATGGCGTATATGTCAGACCCTGACTCTTTTGCAAAAGCAATTCCGCCTTATCCGGAGCAGCTGGAAAAATTCTTTTCGGATCGTCTGGATGAAGCAAACAATATCATCTATCTGTCGCTTTCGAGCGGGCTGGAAGAAGGAGAATACTCACGTATAATGGATGTGGCGGAAGACTTCGGAAACGTGAGCGTGATCGATTCCGGCCATCTCTCAAGCGGTCTGGGACTTATGGCAATAGAAGCAGCAAGGCTTGCCAATGAGGGAATGAGCGCCGAAGCCATAATCTTAAGGATGGAGAAAATGAAGAGCCATGTCCATACCAGCTTTATAGTAGATACTCTGGATTTCCTGGTAAGGCAGAAACTGGTGGGAGCCGGTGTGGGAAGCATGGCGAACGCGTTTATGGTCCATCCTGTAGTGGCCCTTAAGAAAGGCAGGATGAAGGTGGCAAAGGTGTATTTCGGATCAAGGGAGCATGCATGGGAAAGATATATCGCAAATGCCTTTAATGTTCAGGATAAGATAGATACGCGAATGCTGTTCATCACCTATGTAGGGATGACCACAAGAGAACTGGAGAAAGTAAAGGCAATGGCAGAGAAATATGCAAGCTTTGATGAAGTCTTCATACAGAAGGCTTCACCGAGTATAGCCGCCAACTGCGGACCGGGCACTTTCGGCCTGCTGTTCTTTACCGAGTATTAAGAGAAGAAGGACAACAACAGAGTGATGGTTAACAGTGAGACTGCAGTGGTGACTGCTATTGCTGAGGAGAGGATGCGGGTATCCTCTCCTATTTTTTCTGCCTGTATCATCGGAAGATTGCCGACCGGAACCGCAGCCATTAAGCACATAGCAAGGACCGCAGTATTGTCAAAGCCGGCTGCGCGCATTATCAGTACGATAGCTACAGGTACCAGCAGCATGCGCAGAAGTATATATCCCCAGATGCGCAGATCCTTAAGTGACTTTGCTATCTGCGATCTGGCTATCGATACGCCGAGAAGTGACATGGATAAAAATACGGTGGCATTTCCTACATACTGCACGGTGTTTGCAAGTACGGGAGGAAGATTTATTTCATACCAGAATACAAAGAGGCTTAAGACGGCCATTATCGTTCCGGGGTTGATGATCGAAAGCAGCGGATTTTTTTTCTTCTCTCCGGTCTTGCCGGGACCGAGCACCGTAAGACCGTGGGTATAGAAAAGCAGGCTGTAGAAGATGTTTATGACGATAACATACAATACGGCATTGGGCGGCAGTATGGCTCGTGCTAAGGGAATACCAAGAAAGCCGGTATTGGTATAAACAGTCATGAGATTGTAAAAACGCCGTTCGCCTTTACCGACGCGAAGCAGCAGGGGAATGATGAAACCAAGCAGGATCAGCAGCAGGTAGAAAGCGGCGCCCAGGCATACGGCAACGATCAGATCCCTGTGAGTGGCGGTGATGCCGCCGGAGAGTATCGAGGCCATGATGAGACCGGGATTGCAGACGTCCACTACGATAGCCGAGAGCTTTTTGGAAGTGGCATTGTCTATAACATTTTTTCTGTAGAGTAAAAAGCCGATGGATACGAGTATCAGGATAACCAGCATCTGCTGGATCAGAACGGATAAACTCATTTTATTATGACTCCTGCTTTGCAAAAATAAAAGGGGCAGCGTGTCAGCTCCCCCTCGAGTATGATGCCGGCGACCGGGGTCGAACCGGTACGATGTCGCCATCACGGGATTTTAAGTCCCGCGCGTCTGCCAATTCCGCCACGCCGGCAAATCCGATATATAATTATACAAAATATGATACAAATGTCAAGGAAGTGTGATAGAATGGGTGAGAGGTTTGAAAAGATGAAGATAAAGAAACTGGCAGTGGCGATAATGCTTGCTGTGTTGATCTGCGGCTGCGGAAATGAAGGATATAATCTGAACGGACGTGAAGAAGAACTGGCATATCTGGATATGAAGGAAGCCGGGAAAGCCGAAGGCGAAAGCGAACATGAAGCCGTTGCAGAGAGCATAAACGATAAAAAAACAGTAGATAACAAGACGCAACAGTTGGAACAGCTGAGACTTGAAGAAGAAGGATATTCGGTGGATTACGAGACCATAAGCGAATCTTCTTACGGAAAGTATCAGGTGATAACAGTCTATGGTCTTACACCTTCCGTATACGCGCCTGACGGGGCCGGGAGCGGTGATCTGTCCGGCATCATGGAAGTAACGGAGATGGTGGAAAAAGTGGGCGAGGAAAAGAATATAATGCTTGCCATCAACTCCGGTATCTTTTACGACACTCAGAGTTCCGACATATACTGTTATCACGGAAATGATCCGGACGGTGTGATAATAGCAGACGGCGTGGTACTGAAGAGCGCTGAGACCGTCGATCACAGTGAATGTGACATACTGGTCATAGATGAAGGCGGAAACGTAGGCTGGGCCGACTATTATGCCGATGCCGATGCGCTTGCGGCCGGTGAGAGTTATTACTACGATATATACGGCGAGAAGCTGAACGGCAGAAAGATAAGGAGCGCCGTGACCGGCTTTGTACCTATACTGGTGGGAGGCATCAATCTCTATGACGCAGGTGATGCCGCGCTTCACGGCTATGACAATTATGTTGCGCATTATACGACGAAAGCCAGAAGACAGATATTCGGTGTAAAGGCCGACGGCGGCTATGTGATACTCAGCAGCATCAGCGACTGGAGCCTGTCCGATGCCGCAAAGGCGGCTTTGGAACAGGGCTGTGTATTTGCTTATAATCTTGACGGAGGCACCAGTACGGAGACAGTGCTTGCAGTAAAGGACGAGAACGGTTTTCAGGTGAATCAGCTCTCCAGGATGCAGGGACTGAACAAGATACCTGCATACATAGTCTTTACTTCCGATAACAGCGTGCCGGTGAGCGCGGTGCCGAGAGAACTGGAAGTAAAGGACCTTGCGCAGGAGGGTTATGCTGCAGGTACTTCACTTGAAGATATAGCTGCATCCCTAAGCGTATATGAGATCCTTGATAATGATAACGGAAGGACTTCGAAAAGAAGGGTTTATTCAAAACAGATAATAAGTGACGAGAACATCGAACACAGGGTAGTCGGCGGATACGGGAGCGTGGAAGCAGCAACTTTGAAAAAGACTTCGTTCTCACCTGCAGGTACGCTTAACTATACTAAGACCGCGACAGATCAAAAGACCTGCCTGAGAAATCACGGTAATACCAGACAAGACGGAATGTATTATGATTACAGCACGGGTTATACGATAAGCTGCGATGATGATCTGAATACGCCGGGAGAGAAGACGCTTCATTTTTCTTATGTGCCCGGAACGGATATGGAAGCGCTTAAGGCTGATGTAAAGATAACAATAAAATAAAGAGGAGGAAGGAAATGAACATACTCATAAAAAACATAAAGGCGATACTGAATGATCCCGTCAGGGTGGAGGATATCGATCTGTATATATCGGGAAAGCTGATAGCCGGGATCAATGAGGAGCCGGAAGGCTTTATGGCAGACAAGGTGATAGACGGGACGGACAGGCTGCTGACACCGGGACTTATCAATGCCCATACCCATTCGTATATGTCATTCATGAGAAACTGCGCGGATGATCTGGCCTTTATGGACTGGCTCTTCGGACGCATAGATCCCATAGAGCAGAAAATGACAGATAAGGATGCATACTGGGGAGCGCAGCTGGCCATAGTTGAAATGATGAAGAGCGGCACCACCTGCTTTAACGATATGCAGATGAATATCATGCAGACCACTGCTGCAGTAAAAGAGTCGGGTATGAGAGCAGTGATATGCAGAGGTCTGGTGGGAAGCGGAACAGACGAGGCAGGAAGCATGAGGCTTAAGCAGGCTTATGAGGAAAGGGATGCTTTTAAGGACTGTGACAGACTGAGTTTCAGACTGGGGCCCCATGCGCCGTACACCTGCGATGAGGAGTATCTTAAGATCGTTGCAAAGGAAGCCGTTAAGGAAAAAATGGGCATACATATGCATCTGTCCGAGTCAAAGACCGAGATAGAGAATTGCAGGAAAGATTACGGCTGCTCACCGATCGAGCTGGCTGAACGCTGCGGACTTTTCGAAGTTCCTTTCATTGCAGCTCACTGCGTACAGGTTGATGAGCACGATATGGATATAATGGCAGCAAAGAATGTGAGCGTAGTGACCAACCCTGCTTCCAATATGAAGCTTGGCAACGGCTTTGCTCCTGTTCCCGAAATGATGGCTAAGGGCATCAATGTCTGCCTGGGTACTGACGGTGCGGCATCAAACAACGCGCTCAATCTTATCCATGAGATGAGCCTGGTTGCCCTGATACATAAGGGTACACATGCAACGCCCCAGTGCGTGAGCGCCGTGGAGACCTTTGAGATGGCAACGATAAACGGGGCAAAAGCCCTGGGACTCGATAAGGAATGCGGAAGCATAGAAAAGGGCAAGAAGGCCGATCTTGTCATATGGAATATGAAGCAGCCGTCCATGTGGCCCAAGAATGATCCCGTGGCGTCACTGTCTTATTCCGCAAACGGCAGCGAGGCCGACACCGTTATCATCGACGGCGAGATAACCATGGAAAACAGAAAGATCCTCACTCTTGACGAGGAGAGGATCCTTCATGAAACACAAAATATAATGGATCGTATAGGTTAAGCTCAGAGCGAGGAGGAATTAAGATATCTTTCCTGCTCGGGTGTCAGCTTATCGATCTTCTTACCGAGGAAAGCGAGCTTTCTCACGGCCACATCCCTGTCTACCTCTTCAGGCACATCGATGAGCTTTGAGTTAAGCTCGCTTCCGTGTTCTACAAGGTATTTTGCGGAAAGAGCCTGGATCGCGAAGCTCATGTCCATGATCTCTGCGGGATGTCCGTCGCCGCAGGCTAAGTTCACGAGACGGCCTTCACCGAGAACCGCAAGGGTGCGTCCGTTGGAAAGGGTGTAGCCCATAATATTATTGCGGAGTTCTGCGCTGTTTACGGCTATTTTGCGAAGACCGGCCATGTCGATCTCACAGTCAAAGTGGCCTGCATTGCAGAGTATCGCGCCGTCCTTCATCTCCATAAAATCTTCTTCATCTATTACTTTGTCACAGCCTGTAACCGTTACAAAGAAATCGCCGAGGGCAGCAGCTTCTTTCATCGGCATTACTTCAAAACCGTCCATGACTGCTTCTATTGCCTTGACCGGATCTATCTCGGTAACTATCACTTTTGCGCCGAGACCTTTTGCCCGCATTGCCACGCCCTTGCCGCACCAGCCGTAACCTGCCACAACAACGGTCTTGCCGGCTACTATAAGGTTGGTGGTACGGTTAATGCCGTCCCAGACGGACTGGCCCGTGCCGTAGCGGTTATCGAAGAAATGCTTGCACTGTGCATTATTGACCTTGACCATGGGGAAGAGAAGCTCTCCGTCCCTGTTCATTGCTTCCAGACGTATGATGCCGGTAGTGGTCTCTTCACAGCCGCCGATCACATTAGGGATCAGGGCTTTGAACTCGGTATGCATCATATGTACCAGATCTCCGCCATCATCTATTATGATATTGGGGCCAACCTTAAGGACGGCTTTTATATGCGCATTGTACTCCTCTTCGGTACAGGCATGCCATGCATGAACCTCCAGACCGGCTTTAACGAGGGCAGCAGCCACATCATCCTGGGTCGACAAAGGGTTAGAACCCGTAACATACATTTCGGCGCCGCCTGCAGCAAGTACCTTGCACAGATATGCGGTCTTGGCTTCCAGATGTACCGAAAGAGCGATCTTCTTACCGGTAAAGGGTTTGGTCTTAGTGAATTCCTCCTCGAGAGTGCGGAGCAGGTCACAGTGGTTTTTAACCCATTCGATCTTAAGTTCTCCGGAGGGGGCAAGAGCTATGTCTCTGATCTCGCTGGCCATATCGATTTATCTCCTTAGATTTATTTGACAATGATGTCGGCTTGTATTATACTATGCAGGCAAAAAAAAATAAAGTGCCCCCATAAAAGTGGCGGGTATATGTTGAGATTGCATAAAAAAATGATAGACAAAAGCCGATTTTTGTTATATCATGTTTATAGTGTGTTTCGGACATTAATTATTTATGTAAATGAGGAGTGAATAAAATGGCCAAGATACTTGTAGTTGACGACGCAGCATTCATGAGAATGATGATAAAAGACATTTTGACAAAAAACGGATACGAAGTAGCCGGTGAAGCTGAAAACGGAGCAGTTGCGGTCAGCAAGTATACAGAGCTTAAGCCTGATCTTGTACTTATGGATATCACAATGCCCGAGAAGGACGGCATACAGGCGCTTAAGGATATAAAAGCCAGTGACGGAGGAGCCAAGGTCATCATGTGTTCGGCTATGGGACAGCAGGCCATGGTCATCGAAGCCATCCAGTCAGGCGCAAGAGACTTTATTGTTAAGCCTTTCCAGGCAGACCGTGTTATCGAGGCAGTCAAGAAGGTTGTAGGCTGACAGATTTATATGATCATTTCGGAAGAGCGCAAGTGGCGCTCTTCTTTTTTTGCTTATCTTAAAGGTTGATTTATGGCTTTTCCGAAAGTATAATAAAGCAAAGGAGGTGGGGGTTATGAAACAGGGGCAGATTATCACTATAGGAAGGGAACTGGGAAGCGGAGGCCGGGAGATCGGAAAGAGACTTGCCGAGGAACTGAACATTCCCGTGTATGACAAGGAAATACTTGATGAAGCCGCAAAAAAGAGCGGTTATTCAAGAGAGATTTTTGAAAAGCATGATGAAAGGCCCACGAACAGCTTTCTTTATTCACTGGCGATGGGCATCGGCGGATACGGTACTTCTTACCAGAGGCCGCTGGTTCTGGATATTTACCTTGCACAATTCAATACGATCAAAAAACTTGCGGATGAAGGACCCGGCATATTCATAGGCCGCTGCGCGGATTATGTGCTGGCTGACCGCGATCCTCTGCTCAATGTTTTTGTGCATGCGGACATGGAATGGCGCATAGAGAGACTTATGAAACTTCACAATATGAGCAGAAAAGAAGCTGAGAGTACCTGCCAGCGCGGTGATAAGGACAGGGCAAGTTATTATAACTATTATTCCGATCATGAATGGGGCGATGCCAAGCATTACGATCTTTGCGTCAACACATCCAAGCTGGGAATAGACAAAAGCATAGAACTCATTAAGGCATGTTTATAAGGAGGTAAAAAATGGCAGCATTTCCTACACCGCATATCAATGCGACACCCGATGATTTTGCAAAGACCGTGCTTATGCCCGGTGATCCCTTAAGGTCCAAATTCATAGCGGAGAATTTCCTTGAGAACGCAAAGCTTGTGAACAATGTCCGCGGAGTACAGGGATATACCGGAACCTACAACGGAACTAAGGTCAGCGTTATGGCCAGCGGTATGGGAATCCCGTCCATAGGCATATACAGTTACGAACTCTTTAATTTTTTCGGAGTGGAGAATATCATACGTATAGGCTCTACGGGCTCGATAAACATGGATGTGAAGGTAAGGGACATAGTATTTGCCATGGGCGCATCCACAAACAGTAATTATGCAAGACAGTTCGAACTGCCCGGAACCTTTGCTCCGGTAGCGGATTATGGTCTGCTTTCCACGGCTATTGAGCAGGCAAAGGAAGTGGGAGCCAGATATCATGTGGGCAATATCCTTTCTTCGGATACTTTCTATGATGCCCAGTCAGATGCAAACGATAAATGGATGAAGATGGGCGTTCTCTGCATTGAAATGGAGACCGCAGGTCTCTATATGAATGCAGCCTATGCCGGCAAGAGAGCCCTCGGACTCTTCACCGTATCGGACCATATACTTACCCATGAGGCGCTCTCTGCAGAGGAACGTCAGAACAGCTTTACCCAGATGATGGAGATAGCCCTGAAAACTGCAGTGGAGATGGATAAATTAACTAAATAAGAGGACAGGATGATGAACAGGATGAAAGACAAGCTCAGAAGATTTATTGCAATGATAATGTGCGCGGTGATCTGCGCAGGTATGGCTCCGGAGGCATTATTGGGAGCCTTCGCGGAGGAAGTGAAGGAAGAAGCGGGGAACACCGGTATAACGATTCAGTATACTTATCCCGAAGATGCAATTGACACAAGCGCCGAAGCTCCTATCGTATTTGAGGCGGACGAAGAAGTCAATTATTTTTATTTTAATCCCTCTTCAGATATCAATTCCGAATTTGTATATCTTATGAGAGTAGTACTGGATGATTATGACGGGATAAATGCTGTTGCTCCGGAAAACTACTCGATCATGGAGTATTGGAGCGATTATGATGGCTATTATTCATATCTGGGCAGTAACGTAGCTACAAAAATGCTGGTTTTTGCCATAACCAAGGATGATTATGACGAAAACGTTGTTGAAGGCGGAGAAACAACAGACTTAAGCGCTGCGTTTGCAAAGGCTCTGGAAGGCTCGGTACTGTATGTAAGATTTGAAAAGTTCAGGACATATAAACTGCATGCATATGACGGATCCGATATCAATGTCTGCGGCTTTAATATGAGTGAGTACGGAGAACATGAAATCCCGGATTACGGCGGGAACTATGATGAGAGCTATATATGGCTGCAGATTCCGGAGTCTGCTACCCGTGCAGACATTGTTAAAGAGATCAAACGTAAGCTTAAACTGCCTGCATATGATGATAACCTGGACAGAGTGGCATGGACGGGCTACAAACCGGACAGCAGCTGCCTTGTAGAAGAATTTGAGGGCAAAGCGCTTGACGGAGTACCGGAAGAAACGGAACTTCATATTAAATGGACGGTTGCTTCCGATGTGAACATGACATTTAAGCTGAACGGAGGGAAGCTTATATCATTTGTTTATAATGAGGATGAAGAAACTGTTGAATATGATGAGGAAAATGACCAATATACCTATTCGGCAGCATATCATTATCCCTTCGGTTTTCCGCATATGGGAAAAGAGGGATATGTATTCGGCGGATGGAAAATGATCGAAAGCGGGGCTGTCGCCGATCCCACTTGTGAATGCTGGCTGGCAGATAATGTGAACTGGGAAGCAGTGTGGCTGGAACCTGTAACCGACGTAAGCTTTACGGTGAGCGGATTGAACCCGGAAGTGGGAGGAACCATACCCACTGAAGAAAGTGTCATTATCTCCGATGTTTCCGACGGGGCCGAAGTATTGTTCTGCGGATTTACGGCATCACTTGATCAGGAAGCGGAAGCGACGGTGGCGATAACGACGGATCATTCCTATGCTGCAATATTCAGGATCGTAGGAGCAGAAGGCTATTCCATAGACAAAAATGATCTGACGGTAACAATGGGAGGCGAAAAACTTACAAAGCATCCCGCCTGTGAGGATTGCGACATCCTGTTTTACAAGAAATATACCTTTGGTACAGCTTTATCCCATAAACTCAGCTTTGATCTGAAGGGGATAGGAACACTTCCTGAGGGCGTAAAGGCTGAATATGAATTTGAGGAAGGCTTTACTACTATAAGTGAGCTGATGGATACGGATACCATGGAAGCGCTTGACAATCTCAAGGCAAGTGTTGACGGGACAGAGTATCTGCTCGATCACTGGTACGTTGATGATGAAGAGGCGGAAAATGAGTGGGTAAGTCAGCAGTTTTTGCCTTCTCTCACCGACGATATCTGCTTAAAGGCAAGCTGGGTGAGGGAGGAAAAAGCTACGGCGGCTGACTTCGAATTTGAAGTACCGGAGCCGGGAACATTGGTAGCAGATTTTTACTTATGCCTTGGCGCTGATGCGAACAATCAGCTCAACATCGGCCTCTGGCGCATAACGGAAGATAAAGACGGAAATACGGTACTTGATTATGACGCTGAACTGGAAAAGGGAAAGCAGTATTACGCATGGGCATACATTAATACTAATAAAGGTTGTTATATTGATCAAAATAACCTGCCGCAGATAAGCATAAACGGAGAGCGTACTACACTTGAGCATTATTCCGGGGATGATGACATCATATACTATTATGTCGTATTTGGCTTTGTGCCTGACAAATATTTCTACGATGTCATTCTTGATTTTAATTATCCGGATGGAGTTACAAAATGCGTGCACAGTATAAGCGCTGTGCCTGCGGGAACGGTTCTGAGCGAAGGGGATTTCAGCATACTCGATGCGCTTATGGTGGATGTGCCTGCCTTGGGTAACGAACTCAGCTATGCGGATTACGAGAACATTTGCACTGATCATGGCACAATGGATGCTGAAGAATTCAATGGATATTATCCCCCGGCGGAGATCGCTGAACAAAACGGATATGAATTTAATCTGGGGTGTTATGGAAAGAAGCGTTCATACAGCAGTTATGATGAACTAATGAAAGATGATGACGCTGTCTGCAACGACAAGCTGAAAGAGGATCTGACCATATATCTTCAGTGGAAGCAGGAGAAGGAGAGCGCAGAGCTTAAGAGCATAGAGCCTCCGACCTGCGGACAGACCAGGGCAGATTACGACCTGACCATCGCTGAGGCGGCAGAGTTCGAAGCGGGAATTACCGCAGGAGCTTTTGACCTTGTGGATGAAAGCGAGGAACATGTATCTTTAAGCGAAAATACCGTATTCAATGGTGAAAAGACTTATACCTTTAAGATCACTGATCCGTATTGGGACGATACTTATGTGGATATCGAAGAACTCCGTTTTAACAGCTACATAGGAGAGAATACCGCCCTTAAGTATCAAGGATATACTTATGGCCCGATCTATGAGGAACCGAATTACACTGTATATTATATTCCGGTTAAAGCAGCCCATGTACGTCCTGAAGGAACTGTGCCCATAAAGACAAAAGAAGTTCCTGCAGGCTGCGAGACTGCCGGTTCATATGTTGAGGAGTGGCATTACCACTGTGAGGGCTGTGGCAATGACGTGATAGTCAGCGAGAATAAGGTAACCGCGCCCACAGGACATAAATGGGGCGTGTGGAAAGTGGTAAAGGAAGCTACTGAGGAAGAAGAAGGCCTGGAAGAAAGAGTATGCGAGAACGATGAGAGCCATAAAGAGACCAGGCCGATACAGAAGCTGCAGAAGCAGGAAGAGAATAATCCTGAAGAGAATAAGCAGGAAGAGGAAAACAAAGAGGAAGAGAATAAGGAGGATGGCAAGCCGGATACAGAGAAACAGCTTGTATTTACTCCGAAGAAGGAGAGCAAAATAAATGATGCCGATGTTTCGGTAGAGGCTACGGTGGCATATCCTAAAGCTGTGACCTGGACAGGCAGCAAGATCACCAAAGAGCAGCTGGCAGCGCTGTCTAAAGACGGTGTTATTGCGAAAGTGACTGCCACGGGACTGGATAAGGCCATAAAAGATCTGAATAAAGAGGCTGATCTTAACAAACTGTTTAAGGTAAGTATAAAGATAGGCAAGGAAAAGAAGGTAAACAGCGAGGGCAGTTTCACCGTACGTATCAGCTTAGACAAGAAGACGCTCAAAAAAGCAAAGATCAAAGGCAATGATAAAAAAGCCCTGAATGAACTCGTAAAGGCACTGAATAAGGAGTTCAGTGATAAGCCGTATACCTTTAAGATAGTTCCCATCGACCTTGGCAAAGCTGCGGAAGTGACTCTGTGGGCAGGCTTCAGGAATAATGAGATCGATCTCAATGAAGACGGAAGTATCAGGAAATTAAAGAAGCTCAAGATTAAGGTGCAGGTACCGGGCAAGAAAAGAGATAAGCAATACTTCAAGACCTATACCTTTAAGGGTGCCGGAAAGATAAAGAAGAGCTTTAAGGTAGTACTGACGGACAAGGCAGGAGCGAAAGCCACCGTCAGTGCACTGGAGAAGCAGAATTTCGAAGGCAGCAGAAGCAACGTGACGATCAAAAACTAAGTTAAAAAAGATGGTGGCGGCCGGCATGGCCGCCACAACAAAAATCCACAAATTGAATAATCGCTATTGATTTATACCACTATATTTAGTATAATTTACACAGCTTGTGTCCGGCCAGAGTCGTGCCGGTTTAATTCCGTGTTCAGGGGGTTGACATGAAAGAATTAATGCTTATGTATCATCCGGTCAAGAAGGAGATACGTTTTCTGGGAAAGTTTAAGGGAGAGTTCGTTGAAATACCTTATGATGAGTGTCCCAGACTTGAGAAATACGGACCGGGATCGGGCGAGTTTTTATTACAGAATCATGGTGAAAAATTCTTTGATGATATCTGGGAGCAGTTCTCACGCGATACCGTAGCGCTTACCTTCAAGGGTACCAAGATCGATTATGAGGATATCCAGAGAAAGATCGATGATTATAACGAGACCAAGGGCAAAGAGATATTCAAGATAAGTGATTATATCGAGCTTCCCAGTGTTTCGGTCATCTATGAAGAAATATCAAAGTTCTGCGATGAGACCATCGGCAGTTTCGAAGACCAGCTGAAGAACAGTGAGGCAAGAGTTACTTTCTTAAGGAGAAAAGCGCTTTTCGAAGAAAAGCGTACTTCCCTTGACAAGGATGAGATCAATCTCTGCCTTGTAGGTACTTATTCCGCAGGTAAATCCACATTCATAAATGCGATAATAGGAAAGAGGATACTTCCCGAGAGCATCAATTCCGAGACGGCTAAGATGTTCAAGATCAAGAACGAGAAGATACCCCGTGTTTCTTTCTTTGTGAATACCACCAAGGACGCAAGACCTGACCTGATACAGATCATGTGGAACGGCGCCATAGATCAGTTTGAGATATTAAGAGGTCTCGGCAATACCGACGAGCGCATGAGAGATATGCTGGCAAAGGAGATAACCGCTGTTGCGCAGATGGGACTCAAGCAGCATGAGCAGCTCTGCAGGATACTCAAGAAGCTCAATGACGTGCCCAACCATGAGCAGCAGGACGGCTCAGGTTATGTAGGCGGTATCATAGAAGTAGGATATCCGATACCTCTGTGCAAGAATATCAACTTTACTTTCTTTGATACACCGGGTACCGATTCAAATGCCAGCGAGCATCTGCTGATCCTTAAGGATGCGCTTCAGCAGCAGACCAACTCAATATTGATAGTTGTATATGAGCCTACCAAGATGGAAGGTACAGGTAACTCTGTTCTTTACAAGCTGATAGGCGGCTTTAAGAATACCAAGAAGGACGAAGCCGGAGCTTCCATAGATCTGGACAGATCCTTCCATGTCATTAACCAGGCGGATACCAAGTCCAGTAAGGATCTGAAGCTTTTAAGAAACAAGAAGGTGCTGGTCAGCCTGAAGGAAGATGATAAGATCTATGATGAAGAGGACAGAGTGATCGATCTCGCCGAGTCCAGACTCTTCTTCGTCTCTGCGAAAGCAGGTTATATAAGCAAGGCAATAGAAGGCGATGTGGATCTTGAAGACGAGCGTATGTGGCTTGCCAACCACAAGAATGAGATCAACAACGAGCCCTCGCTTGATCCCTTTACAGAGAAGCCGACCGCTATCTCTTCGGACAGCGGTATGTTCTACAGATATGACAAACTTGCGAATGCCGATTTCGAGACCAAGCAGCTGATCGAAGACTGCGATGCGCAGCTTAAGAGCTGTGACACTTCGTTAAACGGTGTCGTCAGAAGGATATATATCAACTCCGGACTCTATGCGATAGAGCAGGAGATCATCAAGTATGCACAGAAATATGCCCTGGCCGTAAAGGCTAAGGGACTCTATGACGGCATAGAAGGACTTATCGAATTCGTTAAGTCAGATTATGAGGCAATCGAGAGCCAGGCCAGAAAGTCAAAAGAGCAGATAGAAGAAAATATCAAGCTCATGAAGACTACCATGGTGGAAGACATAGAGCAGGCGCATGCTACCTTTGTTGCAAGAATAACCGATGACAGTCTGGAGACTCAGGTTGATGAGATAAAGGAACTCGTTAAGGAAATAGAGAGACGCCAGGAAGCTGCCAGCCGTCAGGCCGATAAGATGCAGTGGATCGCTCTTAAGCCCGAGATATTCGAGAAGAAGAATACGATCATCATAAGTGAGCTTAACAGATATCTCCAGGAGATCGATGATTATTACAAGCAGATAAGAGGAAGGATACTGGCTGCACAGGTGCAGGAACTCAAGGGCATCATAGTACAGAAGATCAAGGAATACAAAGGTATTGATGAAGGCCTGATCCGAAGGATAGCAAACATTTCCGATACCGAGATTCCTCCTTCGGAAATCGGCGCACTTAAGATGAATGATTACATCAATGAGCAGAAAGCCATCCTTATCTTCAACACTATGGATAAGAAAGCTTACAAGCGTGACCTTGAGCGCGCATTCAATGCGCAGACTGTTGAACAGTTCATAGCATATAAGGAAGAGATCATAAAGGTTGCAGGACAGCGTACGGCTCAGATGGTGGAAGAGTTCAAGAACAACATCGATACCGTATCCGGCAGTCTTGAACTTCTCATAAAGGATGAGACCAAGGCCATCGAGGAGCAGAATAAAGCAAGAGACGTACTTGAAATGATAGGCAAGAAGGACGAGGAACTCAACAGACGTATATGGGCTGAAGAGGCTCCGAGCGAGGAGAAGAAAGAATGACCTTTAGCGAGATCCCTTATAAAAGGATAGAACTCGAAGATATGAAAAAAGAAATGGCTGCCTTGAAAGTACGCTTTCAGGCAGCCGTCTGCGGTGAAGAGCAGTTTAAGGTGCATCAGGATCTGTATCTGCTCAAAGACCATATCATGACAGAGCGTACTCTTTCCGAGATACGCAATTCCGTTAATACAAAAGACGAATTCTACGATGCCGAAGAAACATATTATAATGCCTTCGATCCGGAATTTGCCATGGAACTGAAAGAATACGGCGAACTGATGCTGGCTTCTCCCTACAGGGATTATCTGGAAAGCAGGATCGGCAAGCTTGCTTTTATCAATCTGGAACTTGATAAAAAAGCTTTCAGCGAAGAGACCAAGGAGCTTAAGAAGGAAGAAAACGAGCTGCAGATGGCTTATGATAAGCTGATAGCATCAGCTGAAATTCCTTTTGAAGGTGAAGTTTATAATCTGTCATTATTGCGACCGCATCTGACTGATGTTTCAAGGGAACACAGAAGAAGCGCATGGAAGGCAATGGAAGGATATTTTTCTGCGGTTACTCCGAAGATAGATGATATCTATGACAGAATGGTAAAGAACCGTACACAACAGGCTCGTATGATGGGCTATGAAGATTACCGTGAGCTTGGCTATTACAGAATGAGACGAAACAGTTATGACAGGAATATGGTAGCTAAGTTCAGGGAAGCAGTTAAGAAGTATTTTGTGCCGCTGTCGGTGAAGATACATGAGGAAAGACGTGAACGTATCGGAGTTTCCGAACTTAAGATATATGATAATGACGTTTTCTTTAAAGACGGCAATCCCAAGCCTTTTAATGATCCCGAAAAGATATTGAAGGCTGGAGCACAGATGTATAAAGAGCTTTCACCGGAAACAGGAGAGTTTTTCGAGTTCATGATGAAGAATGAACTCTTTGATGTGCTGGGAAGAAAGGACAAGAAAGCCGGAGGATATATGACTTATCTGCCCGACTATAAATATCCCTTCATCTTTGCCAATTTCAACGGGACCAGCTCGGACGTGGATGTGATAACCCATGAATGCGGACATGCTTTCCAGGGCTATATCACCAGGAACGAAGAGATACGGGAAGCAAACGATCTGACCATGGAGACGGCCGAGATACATTCCATGTCCATGGAATATTTTACCTATGGATGGATGGACAGATTCTTCGGGGATGAGGCTAAGAAGTATCTTGAGATGCATCTGGAAGATTCCATTATCTTTCTTCCTTACGGCTGCATGGTAGATGAATTCCAGCACATAGTATATGAGAAGCCGGATATGACTCCGAAGCAGAGAAAGAATGTATGGCTGGAACTCGAAGAAGAATACAGACCCTGGTTAAAATACGATGGTGAAGGATTCTTCTCTGAAGGCGGTTTCTGGCAGAAGCAGGGACATATTTTCCACAGTCCCTTCTATTATATTGATTATGTGCTTGCAAGTGTATGTGCAATGCAGTTCAAGATCAGGATGGATAAGGATTTCGATGGAGCATGGAAGGATTATATGAAATTAGCGGCCCTGTCGGTTAAGAAACCCTATGAAGAGGAATTGCAGGAGTGCGGTCTTAAGTCACCTTTTGACGAGGACTGTATCAGGTGGATCGCTGAGAGCATATGGGGGAAATAAGAAGATGAAAAGATCATTGTTGCCCTTGATCATAACGGGAAGTATGCTGATCTTCGCCGGCTGTGCGGGTGGCGGAGGCGAAAGCGCGGTTTCGGATCCGGCAGACAGCGGAACACAGGCCGGGATTTCGGAATCCGAGGGCGAAGCGAAAGAAGAAAAAGAGGCTGTATATGAGCCTCTTATTATAGGAACGGAAGCACTGAGCGGGGGATACAACCCGTTTTTTTCTGTAAATGAAGGGGATGAGATACTCTCCAAACTGATAAATGTAAGGCTGCTGGAGACTGACAGGCAGGGCGGGATCGTATATAAAGGGAAAGAAAGCGGCATGGCCGACTGCGAAGTGAAAAAGAACGAAGACGGCAGCGCTGTCTATTCCTTTGATCTTCGTGATGATGTGTGTTTTTCCGACGGGGAGAAGCTAACGGCGGATGATGTGATCTTTACTTATTATGTTATGTGTGACCCTTCTTACGACGGAGGCGCTGAACTTGCGAAACTGCCCATAAGGGGACTTGAAGCATACCGCAGTTCATCCATGGCCTTGCTTGATATACTGATCGAAAAGGGTGAGGATAATACAGAGTTTGAACTGTACAGCGAGGAAGAGCAGAAGACCTTCTTTGAAAAAGATCTGCCCGAAGCCGGGGAAAAGTTCGCGCAGAGTATTGCCGATCATTGCGTTGCGGAGGGCATGATCACCGGGATAGAGAAGATAGATGCAAACAGCATAGCCAATGCGATGGCTAACCGGGGCTATGCTTATATAAATGAGGATTTAAGCATTACTTCCTCGATAAGCAAAATACAGTGGACTCTCGATGGCGCAGACGGACCTGAAGCAAAGGACTTTTTCAATGAAATGATGCTTGAGTATGACGGGAATATAAGGAAACTGTCGGATAAGGAAAAGGTGGAAAGTGATATCACCGACTTTCTTCCGGATAAATATAAAAATACCATAGAGACCGGGGAGAGCGCGGAAACTATTGAAGGGATCGTCAAAACCGGAGATTATTCCCTTGAAGTGATCGTCGATACTCCGGCTGCTTCGGATATTTATGCGTTGAACTGCAATATCCTGCCTTTGCATATATACGGGGATATGAATAAGTATGATGCTGCTTCATCCTTTGGCTTTAACAAAGGAGATATCACTGCGTTGAGGGAGGCTAAGGATCCTGCAGGTGCAGGTCCCTATGTTTTTGAAAGCTTTGAAGACGGTGTATATTCACTTAAAGCCAATGAGTCTTATTTCAAAGGAAAGCCACTTACAGCTGAGATAAAAGTCTGTGAAGTGGCACATGATGAGACAGTGCAGGCCGTTGCGGAAGGCAGGGTTGATATAGTCTGCAGCAGTCCGGATAAGAATACAGCAGATGAGCTTGCAAAGACAACAGGCATAATAAGCTATAAGAAGGATGCGGATTCCTACGGTTATATAGGAATGAACTTACAGAGGGTTAAAATCGGAGATGATCCTCTTTCTGCCGATTCTGTTTATTTCAGAAAAGCAATATTAACGGTGCTGTCGGCATACAGGGAAGATGCAATAGCGGGATATTACGGAGAGAGCGCCAGGATAAGCGATTATCCCGTAAGTGATACTACCTGGCTGCTGGGGGAAGACAGCGCTTCTGCTTCAAATCTTACGGAAGATGCCATGGATAAGGCGCTTGATTATTTTGAACTGGCAGGTTTTGAAGTTTCGGGAGGCAAACTTAAATCGGCTCCCGATGGAGTGGAACTTAAGCTGGATGCTTTCGTTTCCGGAGGAGGGGAGGGAGACCACCCCTCAATGGAGATATTGAACAAGGCAGCGGCAGATTTAAAGACTATAGGTTTTGAACTTACGGTCAACGATCTGGATGATCCTTATATGCTGTGGACAGATATAGAAGGCGGGCTTGCGGATCTCTGGTGTGCGGCATGGCCTTCGGAAATTTATTCCGACTTGTTTAACAACTACCATTCGGAAGGTAGGAACGCATATATGTACAGGATCTATGATAAGGAGCTGGATGCCCTGATCAATGTAGCAATGAATGAAACTGACCCGGATAAACAGCCGGAAGCCTATAAGAATTGTTTGGACCATATCACGGACCTGGCAGTAGAGCTTCCGGTATACAGGAGACAGAAAACTTACCTGTTTTCAGTCGAAAAAGTGGATATGACCACTGTTCCGACCGAAATGACAGCATTTTATGACTATTTGGACCAGATAGAAAGCTTGCAAATAAAGCCTTCGACGTTATAAGGGTATGATAGTGAAAATATAACGGAAATCGGTAAACCTGACGGCAGGGCGAAGAAAGAAAAGATGCATAAAATAGTATAAATAAAAATATATATAAAATCACGATATAATAAAATGAATTTTGGCTGAATTATAGGATGAAACAGCCCGGTAAAATGATTATGTGAATCGAGAAAAAAGCCCTGGCACATAAAATTGCTGTCAGGGCTTATGTTTTACGTATAAATATAATGTAAATATAATAAATATTTAAAATTTATCAATCAGCCTTTTCTTTATAACTCTCATGCCTTCCCGGATCGAACAGTATTTATCCGCAACCACAAGTATATAACCTTCCTTTGAACCGGGGGATTTTAACGTATAGGGCCACATATGATGGCGGATCATCTTCTCGGTCCTGGCATTGAGATCAGGGTGAAGCTTCCTGGCAACCTCTACGGAGTCTGAAGGGTGATCACGATAACACTCACGCTTGCTTGAGAACTTTACATCTCTTCCTATTATCCCGAGATCATGGCAGAGGCTGCCGACGACCACATCGGGGATTTCGGTATGTATGTGTAATTTATTAAGGTAGTAACAGATACGCAGGCTGGTTTTTGAGACATAAAGGGTATGGTCCCCGACAGTCGTGTCTATATGATGAGTCTGGGAAAAGGTCTCGGCAAATTCGGCTGAGTCAATTATGTGCTGCCCGTAACGCTTAAGATTATTCGATACCGCGGCTTCGCGTTTTTGGTTCATCTTTTTGGCCCTCTTCTATAATTAATGCTATGATAAATTATACCACGGTATTAAAATAAATCCACAAGTTTTTGCGTATTGCTTGACTTTTAGGGTGCAACGTGTTAATCTATTCAGCGTGTAAAAACAATGTGCGCGTAGCTCAGCTGGATAGAGCGTCTGGCTACGGACCAGAAGGTCGTGGGTTCGAATCCTGTCGCGCACGCTTGAACCCCGGAAATAAAACCGGGGTTTTTGTTTAAGCAAATTGCTTTTCCAGAGGTGTCCGATCTTGAAAAAAAGTGATTTTGTATTAAAACTTCTGATACCGTTCCTATTCCTTCTGCTGACCACGGGCTGTGGTAAAGTAGTCTGCAGTTATTGCGGCGAATCCAGATTCTGTGAAGAATATGATATCAACGGAACTACCAGATATATATGTAAAGACTGCCTCAGGGATCCGAACATAGGCATATACGGCAATGTTGTAAGGGATTATTCGGAGCTTTATGAGAACGGCACGCTGGAATATCCCGAGAATTCTCCGATGCTGGCACAGTACAGCAGGGAAACGGGTGTCGTCTATCCCGAGGGAGAGGAGCCTGAGGAAGAGGTATCCACCGAAGCTGAGATCAACAGGATACTGAGCGAGGAAACCCCGCATGTGGAAGCTCCCGTATATATACCGCCTTCACCGACGCCGGCTGATACGGCGATCACAGAAGAAGATCTTGTTCCGGTGACGGAATCTGACTATACCGTAAATACTTTACAGCCAACAGAGGCAGCGCAGCCCACACCGACAGGTACAAGCTCAGCTGCACTCAGCGGAGAGGCACTGGTTTCTGCGCTTAATAACTCTCTTGCCAACAGCGGTTATTCGCTGCAGTCATCCGGCAAGGATGGAGAATACATCGTAGCGAAGGAGGGCAATGATCTGAAAGTACGTCTGAAGATAAGCCCTTCTGCAGCAGGGGATGCGACAGCGGTGGAGATGCTGCCGGAGGGATCTCCTTCCGATTATGTAAAGACGGTCATCCGTTCCATCCTTTCTTATATAGGAAGTGATGATTATGACGGACTGGGGCATGATATATATAACAATACAATTCAGCAGGGAAGCTATTCTTCTTCGGGCATCAATTTCACTTCAAAGGTACATACTCCCGATGAGATAGAAAGAGGCGCTGCGGCTTCCAGTTTTACCATAGTGCCCTGATCCCGCACATCTGTACAATTTCACTAATTATTTTCATTTTTTTCGAATATTCTATAGTCAAATACACATATATCTGATATAATGTTTTGAGTTGAGTACAAGCTTACCCACTTAAAAATTTAAAAGCGTGAAAGCAGGAATGGAGGAGAGCATGGCGGATAATGTGTATTATAACGCGATAATGGCGTTACATGGCTTGGAGGATTTCAAAGATGTCATCGACCAGTGGCAGAGGCTGAGTGATAATGTGTACAAGTTCCACGCTAAACAGGGACTGGTACTGCCCAACATGTTATGGTCGTCGGACAACGGTATCGACAACGATAACCTTTTGAGTTTGCTTACGGGCTTCCTTGTAAGCGCCGGCAATCTGATCGATTTTTACGGAAGCGTAAAATGCCTCGAGTATTATCTCTCATATGTGCCTAAGGAGAAAGAAGCATTTGAGATCGAGAAGATCGGTGAGAAGATAAGGGATGCTGCAGGCTTCCGCTCCGAGTACAGAGGAGTTCTTTCAATAGATGTGAGCGAGTGGATGGAGCACTTCCATGAGACTCATTTCATCAATGTGCTGAAATATCTCGCCAGCATGGATGAAGATATACTGTATGTTTTCCACATTCCCAATTACAATCAGAAAGCAGTTGAGCAGCTCATGCAGATGCTCGTTATGTTCTTCAGAATACAGTCAATAGAGATGCATCTTCCCGATTCGGAAGAACTGGGTAATTATATTAAGGGAGAGATCGCAGAATACGGTCTCAATCTGGATGTTGAAGCTGAAGCAATGGTAGTCGCATCAGTGAACCGTATGCGTGAGGATAAGTATTTCGCAGGTTATACCATGCTCAACAGACTGGCATCCGATATCGTTTATTCCGTATACACCTCCTCACCGCCTTACGACGGCGTGGTGACCAAGGCAATGATAAACGATTTTGCACCCGACGGAATTTATGTATCACAGCTGCTCTGGAACAACGCTAAAGTATTTACCGAGCAGTACAGCAATGAATCCGAGAACTCGGAGCAGGTAGGAAGCACCGGTGGTGTGACCATATCCAAGCATCTGGGCGGAAGCAGAAACGTTATCACAGTTTAAGACAAAAAACTCAGGAGGTTATATAAAATGAGCAGCAGTCAGATCAATAATACAAGATATAAGAGTAATACCGGACAGACCCGCTGGGCGAGTATCGAAGAGATACAGCGCTCAGCTACCTATGTAAATCTTTCCGATCCCGTATATCCTACCGGCGGTATCCCCGTTATGTCAGACGGACATACGGCTTATCTGGACGGAAGAGATACCCATACACTGATTTTCGGTGCAACAGGTTCCAAGAAGACGCGTATCTTCTGTATGCCCACACTTAACATGTTCATCCGTGCCGGCGAATCATATGTCGTTACCGACCCCAAGGCCGAGCTTTACGTGCGTACCGGCGGTTTCGCAAAGGATCACGGATACAAGGTGGTAGTGCTCAACTTCCGTGATATAGGTTACGGAGACATGTGGGATCCCCTGTATCTTC
>JAEEGL011332151.1_pt1 | contig 35136 bp, 22 predicted proteins | sample 9134231 | NCBI WGS metagenome assembly JAEEGL01 (sample SAMN16246548, study PRJNA631951) | gut metagenome | biome: gut microbiome; feature: rumen; material: fiber-attached | host: Bos | place: Iran: Karaj | collected 2018-10 | reverse complement strand
TCGATCACCGTCATGGGTGATGCATATTCTTTAACTGATGAATCTTTTAACGTGATTTTCATGTCTTCTCCTTTTCTGATTCTCGCTTTCTCAAAGCGTTTTCTCCGCATTTCACGGCGGTTTTTCTGCTTTTTTTTCGGCGTTTTTCTCTCTAACGTTTATGTGATGCCGGGCCATTTCCCGGCGTGTGTCAAATACTTTATTCGGGTGCCTACACACCTTTTTCAATTCCCGGTCGCAGTTTCTCAACCTCATTCCGGTTCAGCGACTTTCTATCATAGCGACTTCACCAGCGCTGCACTTCCTGTGTCCGCGAGTGCCTTCTTTATAGCAGCCGCACACTCCTCAAGCGAGTACTTCTCCTGTGTGCCGTCCGCCATATTTTTGAGGCTTAAGTTGCCCTCCTTTATCTCGTCCTCTCCGATGAAGACACAGAACGGTATCGAAAGCTTGTCGGCGTAGCCGATACGTGCCTTGAACTTCTTCTTCTCGAAGTAGATCTGCGTGCTGATACCCCGTCCGCGAAGGTACTCGGACACTTCGATCGCCCTCGCGTAATCAGCTCTTTGCACTCGGTTTTTAGTCGACTGCGTTTCCCCGTCGGACACTTGAGTGCAGTTGTCAGCCATCATGGGGATGACAAGCACCTCCGAAGGGTACCTCCGGCTCTCACAGAGCCATCCGTTCTCATTCAGTACGTAGAAGAGACGGGTGAGACCGATCGAGATCCCGACGCCGGGAAGCTTACGGTTGGTGTAATATCCGGCGAGGTTTTCATACCTCCCGCCGCTGCACACGCTTCCGATCTCGGGGTGTGAGTTTATCATCGTCTCATAAACGGTGCCGGTGTAATAATCGAGGCCTCTTGCGATCGTAAGGTCGATGCGGAGGTTCTCCTCGGGAACTCCGAAACCGCTCATGTACCCGGTTACGACAGCGAGCTCATTTACTCCTTCATCGAGGAGCTCCGATCTGCCCTCCATCGCGCGCAGCGCCTCGATCGTTTCTGCATTCGAACGCTTATGTGTCAACAGTTCAAGAAGTTCGCTCGCAGCCTTCATGTCAATCCCAAGGCTCTCAAGCTCTTCTTTAACGGCCTCCCCACCGATCTTCTCAAGCTTATCGATGACACGGAGGACTTCGGCTTCATTGCCGCCGAGACCGAAGAGTTCAAAGAGTCCGCCGAGAACCTTTCGGTTGTTGATCCTGATCGTGAAACCGGTAATGCCGAGTTCTGTGAAAATCCTGTAGATTATTCCGGGTATTTCCGCGTCGTTTACGAGTGAAAGCTCTCCGTCACCGATGATGTCGATATCGGATTGGTAAAACTCCCTGAAACGACCCTTCTGAGCACGCTCGCCACGGTAAACCTTACCTATCTGGTAACGCTTAAAGGGGAAAGTGAGCTCACCGGCATTTTTAGCAACATATTTTGCAAGCGGAACGGTGAGATCGAATCTCATGGACAGATCGGTATCGCCTTTATTAAAGCGGTAGATCTGCTTCTCAGTCTCTCCTCCTGCTTTTGCGAGAAGCACTTCGCTGTATTCAAGAACGGGTGTATCGAGAGGATAAAAGCCGTAAAGGCTGTAGACATCCTCAAGCTTCCTCCTGATCTTGTCAAAAATAACCTGACGGTCCGGAAGCAGCTCCATAAATCCGGAAAGCGTCCTGGGTTCTGTGATGTTTGCCATAAATACTCCTTTCTCTGAGGACTTCTCGCGAAAAAAAGAAAGCCCCTTGAAAACATTTCTGCTTTCAAGGGGACGAATAAACTTTATCCGCGGTTCCACCCCGTTTGGCTACTTCTTTACCTCCGTACCGCTTTCACTGCGGCAGGACGGTGTCTGTAACCCTGCTTATGGTAAGGCCGTAACGTGACCTGACGGACCGGATTGGGGTCACTCGGGAGGCGGTAGCACATCTCTGACCGCGGTAATTCCATGGAGCCCTTCCACCAAACGGGCTGCCTCTCTGTCGGATCCTGCGATCGTGCCTTCTCCTTCAACGTTTTGATTCTGTTCTTGTTCGAGCTCGGTCAATTCCTGACCTTTGATACGGACATTTTAGCATTTCTTTTACTTTTGTCAAGTCCAAAGTCCGCGACTGTCATGACAGATTTCCTGTCAATCAGACAAGGAATTCATAACAACCGCCACAAGCACGCTTGCAAACGACGGCTTTCGTTTATCACGCAAAAAACGCAGCCCTTTTTCTAAGCGCTGCGCCCTTGGTAAGTTAATAAAGTGTCAGTTCAAAATGCGCCGCGATTCCCAGTGCATCCGCCTCTGCAATCGCCGCAAGCCCCTCTTCGCTGTCGATAAATCCTCTATCGATGGGACTGTCTATATATGCATGCTCCACAATGATCCCCGGAATGTCCTTTGCGGCGCAATGCCTATTGATAGCGTAGTAGTCGTACGGATTCCCGGATGTATCAAAAAGATCGTTGCTGTCTCGGATCGAAATGCTGTGGTTTTCTATCCCGAGATCCTCAAGCCGCTTGAGGATTGCATCCCCGAGCATGCCCGATTCTTCGTTGACATTGTCACGCTTCGAAACATAAACTATCGCGCCGTTGGCGTCATGGTTCTCGGAAGCATTAAAGTGAAGACTGATGAGCGCGTCCGCATTGGCAAATTCGGCCACGTTCGCCCTTTCCTCGAGATCGATCTTGAGTGTCTCGTTGAGCTCTCTGTCTGTGCTTCTTGTCAGGAATACCGCCACGTCGCTGTAATGAGTGATCAGATAATTTCTGCAGAGAATGGCAACCTTAAGGTTAAGATCCTGCTCCCTGAGTCCGTCACAAACCGCGCCGCTATGCACTCCTCCGTGTCCGGGGTCAAGCACGATCTTGATGCGCGCCGACGGATCGGGCACATACTTGGCCGGATCGATCAGGCTTCCTCCGATCACATCTTCTTTTTCTTCGGTTTTGTTTGATACGGTTGATTTTGCGGGAGTTTTGAGGGATTCGTCAACAGATGCCAACTCTTTATCGGGGAGAGTAAGAGTGTCTCTCGTAATGTCAGGGATAAGAGATTTGCCGTTTGATATGGACTTTTCAAGCTTTTCGGGAGCGTCGGTTAAAGTACTGCTCGAGCTGATGCATCCCGTCAGGATACCCGCTACGGCAGCTACGCTGATCAACACTTTAAATGCCCTTGTGATACGTCCGTACATGTTGTGCGCGGCCTCTCTTCCCTATTTTAGTCTCCCCATCGGAAGCGTTTACGCTCTTCCGACCCCCCTGCCGCAATCCCCGGCAAATCGCTGCGGCAACACCGCCATTTATTCCGACTGCGGTCTGTCGGTCACCCTTAAAGCAGATGCGCTCTTGCAAAATCGGGATCGTCCTTAAGGAGCATGATGGGCGGTACATCAAATACCGTCTTTGCTCCGCTCATCCCTGCGAGATTCATCCTGTGCGCGGCTCTAGCAAAAGCAACGAGCACACACGAAGTGAATTCGGGATTCGAATCAAGCTTTAAGCTGAATTCGATCGTGTGATTATGGGCATTGTCCGCTCCGGTCTTTCCGGTACGGATCACGCTTCCGCCGTGAGGAAGTCCCTTATGATCACGATCCATCTCTTCCTGTGAGATGAAATGAACTGTTGTGTTATAATCCGCGAAGTAGTTGGGCATGGTCTTGATCTCTTTTTCAATCCTTGCCTTGTCTGCGCCTTCTTTTGCCACAACAAAGCACTCGCGAGTGTGTTTCTGAGCTGTTGTGAGCGTGGGCATCTCACCGTTCCTGACCGATGCAACCGCTTCGGGAACAGGCACTGTGTACTGACGCGCATCCTGAACTCCTTCGATACGGCGAACCGCATCCGAATGGCCCTGACTTACGCCCCTGCCCCAGAATGTGTAATCCGCGCCGTCAACGAGGATGGCGTTGGAGTAAAGCCTTGCGAGCGAGAACATGCCGGGATCCCAGCCGACCGAAATAAATCCGATCTTGCCTGATGCCTTGGCTGCTTCATCGACATTTTTGAAATGTTCGGGAATTCTTGCATGAGTGTCGAAGCTGTCCACCACATTGAAGTACTTAACTGCTTCCGGTGTCTGCTGAGGAAGGTCCGTGGCGCTTCCGCCGCACATGATGAGGACATCGATCTCGTCCTTATGTGCCGCAAGATCCGATGCGCTGTAAACCTCCGCGTTGCTGTTTATGGTGAGGCTTTTGGGATCTCGTCTTGTGAATACCGCCTTAAGCTCCATGTCGCTGTTCTGTGCGGCTGCAAATTCGATGCCGCGTCCAAGATTGCCGTATCCGAGTATACCAAGTCTGGTCATTTTAATCTCCTCTTTGCCGCTGTTTCCTTTCCCAATACTCGACTATGTACCGGTTTTTCTTTGGCGGCAGTTTTTTGCCGCCGATTCCTTTCCCAATACTCGACTATGTACCGGTTTTTTCTTTAGCGGCGTGTTTTTACTGCTGATTTCTTTCGGTCGTACTCCCCATACCCCCGTTGCGAACACCGTCCGCATCATCATCCACAGTAATCCCGAATCTCGAGAAAACACCCTGCATGAATCCTTTTCCCGGATCAATGACGAGAGTTTTGTCGCTTGAACCGTTCGTGATCCCGGCGATGATATGACCTTCGTTATCTGAAAAGAAATAATCACTGTCGATGACTCCGACCGTGTTATTTAACCTCATACCGAACTTGAATCCGAGTCCGCTTCTCGGATAGAGCATCAGCACCCATCCTTCGTCGATACGCGCTCTGATCCCTGTCGGAACGCGCAACGACTGTCCGGGCTCGAGCTTTATGGTCGAGGGAGCAAAAAAATCATACCCTGCGCTCCCCGTGGTTGCTCTTCTCGGAAGAACGATCGATTCAAATGCGCACAGCGCCTCAGACTCGGTCAAATCAAGCATTTCGACTGCGGCTTCAACGAATTTTTCGGGTGAAACCTTCTGAAACTGTGCGATTTTTTCCATGAAAACATCCCCGTAAAGATCATCTTTTAATAATCATAAACTTTTTCATTTTCAGTTACAAGCATTTTCTATTCATTTTTCTCTTTCGATACAATCTCGAGCAATTTATCGGCCAATTCCCTTCCGTTTGTAATGGGATATGTGCTCGTTGTATCTAATGCGAAATCGTACAAAATGCATGAATCATCAAAGACCTTAATGCAGATGTCAAGGTCCGCCTCCACATCTTTATCGTAAACAACGATGAGGGGAGCATATTCCTCAAAGCTTTCATCCGATGCATCACCAAGCTCAACCCAGTTGGGATTGTTGTCGTACGGGATTTCCTCCTTGGGGATCATCTCGCCGTGGTACTCTTCGAACTCGATCACGTGCTTCGCATTCTCAGAAGGGAGTCCTCCCGTTTCGTCAAGCATCGCCTTTGATTCTTCCAGCGCTTGTGACAGCATTTCCGGATTGTTGATATCGAACTCTTCCTCTTCTTCCTCTGCTGCAACGTCAAAATCTGCCGCGTCCCCGGATTCTCCGATTGTGTACGCGATGTCTGCCGCACTTTCGGACGAAGAACTCCCGGACACATCGTATGCCTCTGCCGGTTCCTCAACGAGCGTCCTGCGGTCCACCACTTCGGGTTCGCCGGTTGCCGCAGCGCTCACGGCTTCGAGCATCGGCTTAAAGAGTTGCTTGTCATAAACCGTGTACACCTCTTTCAGAAGCGACGATGTCACAGCCGACTCGTTTTCGACAATTTCTTCATCATCAAAGTAGTACAATCCGTCTTCGGCCGGTTCGGTCATACCGATCCCGTACGAATTGGGCGCGCTTGCAGCGGGAGCTGATACCGTTTCGGTTTCGTTGGCCCCCATGATCTCAAATTCCATGGTTTCCCGAGCGATGCCATCCGCTGCGCTCTCCGTCTTTCTTTCTGCCGAAGCATCGGTTTTTGCCGAGGTACTCATCGTCGCTCCCGACACGCTTTCGGATTTGGAATAAGTTGCGCCTCCCATACCAATAAATATCACAGTAACAGCAACCGCAGCCAGCCCGGCCACAATGCCGAAAGCGGCGGTCACATTCTTCTTTGTGAAAATACTTTTCCGGGGCGCGTTCTTAAAGCTTTCGTCATAAGAAGCTCTGATCTTCTCCCTGTCGGGAGCAGCTTCATCGATCGCTTTCATTGTGGAAGCGATCAGTTCTTCGTCAACAGTGAGGCCGTCCGCGTCACGGTCATCATTCAGTGCATTTTTGAGTAATTCATCAAATTGTTTGTCAAAATCATCCATGACTTACAGCCTCCCTTCCAATTTAGATTTTAAAACCTCGCGTGCGCGAGCCAGCCGGCTTTTCACCGTACCTTCGGGCACGCCAAGCGAAGCCGACGCATCGGCGACGCTCATTTCTTTAAAGTAAACACACAAAACCACTTCACGATAAATCTCGGGCAGCGAGTTCACGGCGCGCCTGATCTGCTCGTCGCGATCCTCGTTCTCGATCTGCTCATAATCGTCTTCAACCCTCAGGCTGTCCTCCTCGACCTGAGTCATAGGGACAACCTTTTTCTGGTACGCGCTCTTTAAATAATCCTTGCAGACATTGACGGTAATTCTGATAAGCCAGGTCTTAACAGAGCTTTCGCCCCTGAATTTATCAAGGTTATAGTTGGCTTTGATAAAGGTTTCCTGAAAAAGATCCTTCGCGGCTTCCTTGTCCCTGACGAAGGAATATGCCGTTCTGAGGACATCGTTGCCGTACTCTCGCATCAGAGTACCGATGTCATAAACGGTATTCTCCGTCTCTGTAACCATTAGACGATCCCCCTTCCTTTTCGGTTCCCTTAAATTTCGTTCAAAAATGCCTCGTATCCTCTTTCTGTTTCGTAGATATCGGCTTTGCTCGCAACCTCCCAAGGCGCATGCATGTTGTGAAGTCCGACGCCGCTGTCGATGACTTCCATTCCGTATTCAGCCATGATGTAGGCGATCGTTCCGCCGCCGCCGAGGTCGACTTTTCCGAGTTCCGCCATTTGGTACGAAACATTATGTTTGTCAAGCGCAGCGCGAAGCTTAGCTATGAACTCGGGATTCGCATCGTTCGATCCCGACTTTCCTCTTGATCCCGTAAATTTGCTGAACGCCATGCCTTTTCCGAAATACGCGCAGTTCTTCTTTTCCATGACCGAAGGGTAGTTCGGATCGAATGCGGCATTTACGTCGGACGAAAGCATATGTGACGATGCAAGCGCGCGTCTGAGATCGAGCTCATTGTAGCATCCAAGTCTGTCCATAAGCTCAGCGACCGTGTTCTCAAAAAATCTCGAGGTCATGCCGGTGGCTCCGACGCTGCCGATCTCCTCTTTGTCAACAAGGATGCAAACCGCCGTTCTGTCAACATCGGGAACATTGAAAAACGCCTGAGCGGATGTATATGCACACACTCTGTCGTCCTGCCCGTATCCGATGATCATGCTCGAGTCGATACCGTAGTGTCTCGCGCGACCTGCGGGTACTACCTCAAGCTCAGCCGACATGAAGTCGTCCTCTTCGACCCCGTATTTGTCCTTTAATATCTTAAGGATTCCCGCCTTGACGGCGTCCTTCTCCTCGTCCTTCAAAGGGATGCTTCCGACAAGGACGTTAAGATCCTCGCCCTCGACAACCTTCGGCGCTTCCTTCTTCATCTGCTCCTGAGCAAGGTGGATGAGAAGATCCGAGATTCCGACAACAGGATCCGCAGGATCCTCACCGATGACGATCTTCACCGTTGTGCCGTCCTTCTTGCAGACAACTCCGTGAATGGCCATGGGCAGCGTAACCCACTGATATTTCTTGATCCCGCCGTAGTAATGAGTGTCAAGCAGAGCAAGCTGTGTGTCCTCATAAAGCGGATTCTGCTTAACGTCAAGCCTCGGTGAGTCGATGTGCGCGCCGAGGATCTTGAAGCCTTCCCTGATCGGCTTTTTCCCTACATTGAACAGGATTACTGCCTTGCCCTTGTTAACACGGTAAACCTTATCTCCGGGTTTAAGCTTCTTAACGGTATCAAGATCTTTATAGCCATGAGCGCGTGCTTCTTTGACGATTTCTTCCGTACATTCGCGCTCTGTCTTGCAGTCCGAGATGAAGTCTATATAACCCTTGCAGAGTTCTTCAAGCTTCTTCTTGTCCGCAGCGCTGTACTTGAGCCACGCATTCTTCTTTTCTTCCTTATTCTTTGTGTTCTCCTTTTTTGTTGCAGCAGGCTTGCTGCCGGCTTTTGTTGCCATATCTGTCCTCCTTTTCAGCACCGTTTTTGCGGCACTTTACTTATTTTAACCCGCACCTCCGTGAAGTGCGGGTCTTATTTTTCATTTTCCAAAAGCTTCGAAACCTCGTCGAGGCAATCCGCAACATCCGTATAGCTGTAGTTAAGCATATGTTCCTCAGCGTCGTGGATGAGCTCCATGACCCGCGGGTCGGGGTACGAGAACTGCGCGAGCGTAAAGAAAAGTTCCTCCACTTCGTCGAGCTGATATTCATCAAGATAACCGCGTAATTCTCCGATTATGGTAAGCAGGTCTTCACTGCTTATCTCACCCTTTATCACATCGTCGTTTTGCTTTGTAAGAACGGTCCTTATCGATGAAAGAAGCTTTTCAAAGTAGTCGCTTAAGACACCTGTTTCTTTTTCGATTATGCTGTAAATTCCCTGCTTTGCCGCCTTTTCAAGCTCTCTCGACTTCGTCGCAAGCCAGTCCGCGCCGATAACACGGGCAACCCCAAGGATTCCGTGCATCGCAACTATATAATTCTTGTAGTCATGGGTTTCGATGTAATGACTAAGGAGCTTGCCCTTTGTATCACTGCTCCTGCAGAGCGTCAGAAGAACATCCTTGTACTCTTCCTCGTCACCGTTGAAGTTTTCAAGCGCTCCCTTTGTATTGAGTCCGAGACTGTCAAGCGCTTCAAGTCCATTTCCCGTGTACTGTGTTCTGCTGACGATGTTGATCTTTTCGGCCGGAATTGCCTTCTTTAAGAATTCTTTCTGTTTTTCCGTCGATGTTTCGGGATCGAACGCTCCGTCAAAGCCGTCCGAAACATTACCGCTGCCATACACGGCAACAGCCACGTTTTCCATCCCTTCAAGAGCCTTGATCGAGTCTCTTACCGCAACCGGATCAAGTTCCTTGATCTCTTTTCCCACAAGCACGGCATCATACCCGATCCGCTTACACAGTTCGAGCGCTTGCCCTCCGCTGTCAACGATATCCGCATCAATATGATATTTCCTGAAGATCTTTATTGCAGCCCTGCTCACGGCTTCCGTTCCGTCAATGACGAGGATCCGCGCCGTGGGAGCGGCGAACACCTCGCCGTCCGTACCGGCTTCTTCATCGTCAGCCGTGTCATAGTCCGAACTGATTCCGACCCCAACCGTCTTCTGGGACAAAAGCAGGGAAAGAACATTCGAGCCGGTGCTTGAGCTGATCGCCGTGAGCTTTCCGCCCATCATGGTCGCGAGGTTCTTGACAAGGAACACCCTGACGGCATTACCGTCGGATACCGTGATGTTGTCATCCTCGCTCAGCTCCTGCCCCGAAACGATCTTAACGATCTCCTCGGGTAAAGCCCTATGCGAACCGTCAATGATATCAAACTTGACGAAACCGGCTCCCGGACCGCCCTTCATAAATCTCACGCCAAAGCGCATCTTACCTGACGAGGTGAGCGCAAGAGCATTCGACACGAGCTTTTCTATCATCAATCTGATCCTCTCGCGATCCCCGATGAGCCTGTAGGGGATTGCTCCGTCAACATGAACATCCACCTCGATCCCCGCCGAAAGAGCACGTCCTTCAAGATTGCTCCTGATCTCCACGAGAAGCTCCTCTGTCTTGTATTCCGACTCACTGACAGCGAGCGTTCCGTTGCCCATGCGGACAAGGTCGATGATATCCTCAGTAATGCCGAGCAGCATGTCGGCAGCCTGACGAATGTTATTAACACTGTCGTGAACTTTCTTGCTGATGTTCTCGTGCGAAATAAGATCCGCGCTTCCGAGGATCATGTTCATTGGTATGTGAACTTCATGACCAATGTTAGTTAAAAAGCCCGAAATATCGATTCTGGATATATTTACATTGTAAGGGTTATCCGCCATACAAACCTCTTTTCTCAAGCATATCCGAAAAGTTGACCCATATATAATAACATATTAATGCAAATAAAGGAATGCAAAAAAATCCCGAGTGGGGACTCGGGATTTCCTGTCGAAAACATTCTGTAATTATCCGATTACTTTCTTGATAGCCTCGATTACACGATCGGCCTGGAAGGGCTTAACAATGAAATCCTTCGCTCCGGACTGAATCGACTCGATAACCATCGCCTGTTGACCCATTGCCGAGCACATGATGGCAACAGCACCGGGATCCTGCTCCTTGATCTTCTTAAGTGCCTGAATTCCGTCCATCTCGGGCATCGTGATATCAAGCATGACAAGGTCGGGCTTTGTTTCAGCATATTTTGAAACAGCAACGGCACCGTTTTCTGCTTCGCCGGCTATTTCGTAACCGTTCTTTGTCAGGATATCTTTGATCATCATCCTCATGAACGCCGCGTCATCACATACAAGAACTCTCTTCGCCATATTATTTCTCCTATAAATTGATTATCACGGGACTAACCCGAAAATGTGCCTTTGTATATCATCTTCTAACAATATACTCTCATATTTGTTATTTGTCAAGTTTTGTTTTGAATTTCATAAAAAAAGAAAAGAAGATAGTGTTTTTTCATGTATTTGTCAATTCTTTATTCTTTTGTTATTTGTTTTTTACACATTACGGAGAACAAAATACATTCTCTCACACACGCGACCGGGGGCTTTTTTTGTAAACGCTTCGTACATCCTTACCGGCGTAAGTCCTACTCTGCGAGCGAAATGCAAGATTTCTCCGCTTGTATATCCGCGCTGCCGGTGCTCCTCTTCGATACGCTCGTAAAGTTCTTTGCCGTTACTTTCGATTTTATGATAAATCGTGAGATATGATGTATTAATAAATGTAGTTTCATCATATTCATTCTCCCAAATAAAGCTTCCTTCTTCGCGGTTTTCGCAGACAGTCGAATTCCCAAGCACATGCGAGTAATAATGTCTCGTGTTTATGTCAAAGATCATCACTCCGCCGGGATCGAGGTAGTTCTTTGCAAGCTTGAAAACTTTCAGAAGATCGTCGGGATTCGTAAGGTAGTTCAGACTATCACAGACGCTGACTATCGCAACCACCGTTCCGTAAAGCTCAAACTCACGCATGTCCTGCTTCAGGTAAAGTATGCTCTCGTCACCCGCCTGCTCCCTCTCACGCGCCACGCCGAGCATGTCGGCCGACATATCGATCCCGATCATGTCGTATCCCGCATCTCGGAGCAGTCTCGTCATCTGCCCCGTGCCGCAGCCGAGCTCCGCAACGATTCCTTCCTTAACTCCCTGCGCATGAAGAAGCGATATCAGGTAGCGGGACCACTTTTTATAGGGGATATTGTCCATAAACAGGTCATAGACCTGTGCAAAACCACTATATTCACGCATAGTTTTTTCCTTCTTCTGTGTTGTAACATATGTCATTCAAGCTCCATACACTCTCTAAGGAAGAACGAGTATATAAGCTCGTGACCCTGCGGTTTTCCGAGTGCGGCAGTTGCGGCACGCATGTACAGGTCGAGCTGAGGTTTGTAGTTTTCTTTGAGCCACGCCTCGTCCCTGTGATCGGTTTTGTAGTCGAGCACAACCACCTTGCCGTCTTCCTCAAAGAGACAATCGATGACACCTTGCACGGGGATCAGTGTCTGCGAGTCGCCGTACAACTCACTATCGATCTCGCATGCCGGGATCCCGGTGATGAAAGGCTGCTCCCTTCGCAATGTCTTGCTCTGCGAAGCGGTCCTGAGTCTCGTATAAACGGGCGAAGCAATGAAGCCTTCTATATCGTCTCTCCTGATTGCGTCTTTTTCCTCTTTGCTCAGCACACCGCGCCCCTCAAGGTCCGAAAGGTACGCCTCGATTCCGTCCCTGCTCAGATCAAAAGGAAGGAACCGGAGCACTCTATGTAACAGTGTACCATAATCCGCGCCCGTGAACTTGCCGAATTTTGCTTCTTTTTTAACAGGAGTATCATTGTCTTCTTTAGCAACAGTACTCTCCGGCGAAGCATTTAAGTCCATGTGTTTCTTCTTTATGTCAGAAACAGAAAGTTTCGCAGGGATCTTGGCAAGATCCTCGTAAGGGTAGCTGTAACTCAGCTGTTCGATAATGTCTCGAGCCTCCCCTGTTTCCTCATCGCATGTCGCATTCTTATAATACTCAAGGAAGTCTTCCTCCCTGACTTCATGCTTTGTTTCTTCTTTTTGAGTATCTGATAATTCAAGATCATTTATCTCATCCGCCGAAACAGACTTCACCTCAAAATGATCCGGGTTCGCGAGAGTAACGGGACCCACGATATCGAGCCAGTTTTTGACCGAAGCGATATAGCTGTAGGGATACGGATTCCCTCCCACGCAGAGCTTTGCCTCATCTTCCCAGACCGACACATCCATTCTGTCCTTGCCCGATCCGACGAGGAAGAGTCGCTCGCGTGCACGCGTCATGGCCACGTAGAGCAGCCTGAGCTCTTCTCCTTTCATATCGAGGGTCATGCGCTTTCTGATTACCTGCTTGTCGAGGGTTGCGGTCTTGATCTTTCTTTCGGGGTCTATTGCCACCGGAAGGATCCCGAAATCAGAGCTCAGGATGATAGATTGGCGGGAGTCAATATCCACCATCTCTCTGCTCATGCCGCCCACGATAACGTAAGGGAACTCAAGTCCTTTGCTCTTATGAACCGTCATGAGCACAACAGCGTTTTCTGCATCCGCGGGCGCGCTCTCGTCAAGATCCTGCTCGGTGCTTTTGAGCTGATCGACATACCTGACAAAGCTGAAAAGACCTGAGTAAGAGCTTTTTTCAAAGTCATTGGCGTAGGAGATGAGCAGGTCAAGGTTTGCTGTTCTTACTTCAGCGCCCGGAAGTGTCCGGCAAAATGAGTAGAACCCCGTGAGCTCATATATGCGCGAAATGCACTCGCCCAGATCCCTGCAAAGGTTCATGCCACGGATCTCATCGCAGATCGTGAAGAACCTCCCAAGCTTCTCTCTTATCACAGGGTCGCTGCCGTCCTCCGCGTACTTGCGCGCGGCGTCACAGAACAAGATGTCCGCGCCCGCTTCGATCCTGATCCTTGCGAGCTCCTCGTTCTCAAGACCGCCGATCGGCGAAGCAAGCGCTCCGACGAAAGGCACGTCACGGGCGGGGTTGTCGATGATCTTGAGGAAATCGAGCATCGTCCTGATCTCGAAGGTCGTGAGGAATCCCGTCTTCTCGGCGGTCACGACCGGAATCCCGGCGTCTTCAAAAACACTCTTATACTTGCTGATGTTGCCCTTCGTCCTGATCAGTACCGCAATTCCTTTGTAGGAACCTGTCTCTTCCTTCAGGCGCTTTGCTATGTCGGCTGCATACACGGCTTCGCTCTCCACATCGCCTTCGATCACGGCCAGCTCGGTCTTGAAACGCGGAGCTTCCTTTTGTGCATCGGTGCCGGGCTTAAGAGCGGCTTCGTCATCATATGTGATGCCGCCGATCTCCTTCCTCATCGCGCTGTAGAATACGTCGTTCGTGCTGTCAAGCACGCATGAAAAGCTTCGGTAATTACTGTCAAGAACAACCACTCTACCCTCGGCGGGGTTCTTTCTGTAGAGCTCGCACCTGCGCATAAACAGCTCGGGCTTTGCCATACGGAATTTGTAGATGCTCTGCTTTACGTCGCCGACCATAAAGGTGTATGGCGCCAGCGACGCGGGTCCGGCAAGCGCGTTTGCGATCTCCTCTTGGATATCGTTGCTGTCCTGGTACTCGTCGATAAAAATCCTGTCGTACCTCTTTCTGAGAGCCAGCGCGCGGGGCGACGCAACAAGCCTGCCGTTCTCGTCCTTTTCGGTGAGGATCTCAAGCGCATAGTGCGCTATGTCGTCGAATCCGAAGGTACCCTTCTCCACCTTCTTCGCTCTGAGTCTTTCGAGGTACTCGCGTGTGAGCGAGATCAGCGTACGCGATGCCGCGCATGCCGTATTACGGGCGTGCAAAAGCTCCCGTGGCTCCGCAAAGAAGAAATCGGAGGCGATTTTTTCGACTTCTTTTTTATAGATGTCACGCTTCTCTTTAAGCTTTTCGGCAAGTTCCTTGTCAAATTCGTTTATGAGTGACGCCTTTCCGGGCAGTTTCGCGAATTTCCCACTAAGAGCAACTTTCATGGTCTCGTAATCCTCAGCTAAAGCCATGCTTTCCACGAGGCTCGCATCACTCACGAACGTAACATCATACTTTTCGAGACCGAGCCTGCGTGCGTCGGCGGCGAGCCTTCCGGCTCTGACCTTGATTCCTGTGAGGATCTCTTTAGAATAGTTGACCGCAAATTGAACATTCTCGGACTTCATGAACGTACCAAGATCAATGGGTTGCGCTTTTTCGTACTCACTCTCAAGCCACGCACCCGGGTCGGAATGTGCCTGAGCGCACACCGCAAGTTTCTTTATGAGGTCCTCGATTCCGGCGTCGTTTTTCGCGCCGGTATAGCACTCGATAAAATCGAGAAATTCCTTATCGCCTTCATTGTAGCGGTCCTCAATAAGTTCCTTGATCACATCGGCACTAATGAGTTTAAGCTCCGGCTCGGAACCGATACGGAACGCGGGATCAACGTCCACGCTTCCGTAGAACTCCCTCAGGACACTCTGACAAAAACTGTCTATCGTGCAGATCTGCGCACCGTACAGAAGCATCTGCTGGCGCAGAAGTTTTTTGTTGTCGGGTTCTTTTTCGAGCGCTTCCCGGATCTTTGTTGCGAGCCGCTCGCGCATCTCAGCCGCAGCCGCTCTTGTAAAGGTCATGACAAGAAGACGGTCAACATCCGTACCGTCAGGTGTGCTGATAAGCCTGAAGATTTTCTCAACGAGGACACTTGTTTTTCCTGCGCCCGCTGCCGCAAGCACTTCCATGTTCTCCCCACCCGACTCAAGTATCTCGAGTTGCTTGGGACTCCACCTTTTTTCTGCCATGTCTTTTCCTCTTGGCATGCTTTTCCATGCCATTCTCAACCGATTTCCATATCATATCCATGGTTCCGTGCTCGATGTCTCGCCGATCACGAAATCTGTCTGAGCGTATGTTCCTTATCAAAACGCTGTGTTTCAGTTTCTTTGTCACACATATGTTATTCTTCAATCTTCTTTTTTTCCTGCGCGATCTTCTGCATGATCTCACCGTCCGAAAGCTTCTCTATAATCCGATATCCGTCACCCATCCTCGAATCGAAACCGCAGATTCCGCTGTAAGTGCAGTACTCACAGGCCGTCTTTTTTCCGTACCTGTACGGGTCACGCTTGATCTTTCCGGCGCGGATTCCCTCCGCGCAGTTTCTGAAGAGGCTGTCGACATGTCCGAAGACCTGATCGAACTGCTCCTCTGCAAGGACCTTCGATTTGGAGTCAAGCGTCATGTCCTTGTTGGTCTTGACACTGACAACGGACGACCTGTAGGACGAAGCAAGCGAATCTTCTTCACCTCCGCCGTCAAATCCCCTATCGAGACAGATAAGCTTCGCGGGCTCCCTGTCCGAGGGTCCTTTAAGCTTCTGTTCCTCCGTTTTCTTTTTGAAAAGTTCCTCTTCGGTCATCTCCTGGGAGCCCTCGACGATCGGGTCGTCGATCTTGTAGTAATAAGCGCCGGCTATTCCGGCATCCCTTACAATACTCTCACGCGCGACTTTCGCGTAGAGCGCGAGCTGAACCTGAAGACCGTGATAAAGAAGGTTAAGGTCGAACTCTCGGTTTCCCGTCTTGTAGTCAACAACTCGCAGGAATGTTCTCCCCTTCCTCTTGGCGACATCGATCCTGTCAATCTTGCCCGAAAGGTTCATGAACTCATCGGCTGCTCTGAAGCTCTTCTCAAAGAATGTCGGCTCAAAGCTTCCGGCCCTGACCTGAGCCTCTATCGTCCTGACAGTAAAGGAAAGCACCTTCTCGACACGAGTTCTCACATAACGGTTTCTCGCGCTGTCCTCGATCAGTTCCCCGTACTCTCCCGTAGCCAGACGTGAAGCCTCCGTCACCATCCCGCCGCGCGCTTCGTCACCGACCTCATCGTGCCACGTGTGTCCGCTCTCTTTTAAAAGTCCTCCGTAGAGCTCGAGCGCCTTGTGGTATATATTTCCGATTTCGACACTTCCGATCGCGAACTCCTGCTCATCCTCGCATCTGAGACCGTACCTGATGAAGTACGAGTACGCACATGACGCATATTTTTCAAGCGACGTTACGCTTCCCACGATCACGTCGCCGTAGATCTTCTCGGCTGTTTCGGGAGTAATGTCCCTGCCTCCGGTCTTGTAAAAAGCGCCCTCGATCGCTCTCTCGAAAATTTCGGGTGAATCCTTTCTGACCGACTCGAGCACTGCGAGTTCCGTCTGTGAAAGCTCGATCTTCTTTTCCTTTACAAAGCGGGCAAAGAACGCTTCCCCACCGTCAGCTCCGACTGCGATCTCCGGGCTGTCTTTTCTGACCTTGGTCTCACAAAAATCCTTATAAACTTTTTTAACCGCACCCAGAACGTAGGCCGGTCTTATCCGGGCGTCTCCGTCCGTTCCCTCATGAAAGCTCAGGAAAAGCCGACTTGACGGCTTGGAAAGACAAAGATACAGATAAAATTCACTGCTGAGTATGGCCTGCCTGCGTGTGGGCGAAAGCGTGATATTGCAGTTGTACAAGAGATCCCTTTCAGACTCAGAAAGGATCCCGCTCGCTCCGCTTTTAGACGGGATAACATTGTCCCCGAGCCCCATCACAAAAAGCGCTTTTACATCCGCAATCCTGCTTCGTTCGATGTCTCCGATCAAAATACAGTCCGAGGAAGGAGGTAAGAGCGCAAGCTCCTGACGCGAGAATCCCGTATCGAGGATATCCCCGAACTCCTTGAGGGTGATAACGTCCGTTCCGAGGAGGTTGTCCGCATGCTCGAACACCGTCTCGATCGACTCGAAAAGCTGTGCGTCCTCACGGGCAGCAAGTCTCTCCTGTGCAACAGTCGAGGTCTGCATGAGTTCGACTCTCTGCTCGAGCTTTTCCTTCACGCCGCACTCCGTCAAGAGCGTCATCAGGGCTTCGAGTCTCTCCCTGACGGTCGACTTCTTTGAAGCAAGCACCTTCACGCACGGTTCAAGTAGAGACACTACCATCTCCCTTTTGCTGTTCAGTTCCGCAAGATCGGTCTGATAATGCCTGTAAACACTTCCGGTCCACTCTTTCTTCCATCTTCCTGCTCCCCGGATCCCTCTGCCGCGCACGAAGTTTTCGACACTCTCCATACCGGCGCGCATGTCTGCAGGAAGTGCTTTTATGAACCTGAATACACTTTCGTACGAATAATCGGAGATCGCAACGCTTATAGCTGCGCGAATCATCTCGACCGGCGCCGTTCCGAGAATGTTCTTTTTCGAGTCGAGGAAACAGGAAATACCTGCCTTTTCAAAAACTGCGGCTACCGTAGCGGAGAGCCCTTGCATATCCGCTATGACCACAGCCATATCCTTATAATGAAGCTTCTCCTCCCTGACCAGTCGCTTTATCTGCGTGATCACGAAGGCGGTCTCGACACCGGTACTCTCGCATGTCGCTATCACAATGCCCTCATGCCCGTCTCTCTTGCTGTAAGGATAGCGAAAAACGTTCTTCTCAAGATGCGCCAGAGCTTCGTTCTCAAAGCGGACTCCCTCCGTCTTCGGGCAGTCGATGATAACCTTATGTCCCGTAAGGCCGGCAAGCTCCGTCAGCTTATCAATGGTCTCCCGACTGAGCGCGAACATCGAATTTCTCGCAAGAGAAGGATCGAGTCCCGGATCGATCGTGACGTTAAAATGCATGTCGCACGCTACACGCATCAGGCTTTCGAGAAGCCTATACTGCGGAGCGGTAAAGCCCGTGAATCCGTCGAACGCAAGCACACTGCCTCTGACGATCTCCGACCGCCCGACTGCCTCGCCAAGCAGGTCCAGCAATTCCTCGTTCATCACGAATCGTTCTTTTATGAAGTCCCTGAATCCGTTAAAGACTGTGCGAACGTCAGACAGCTTGGCGCGGAGTCTGTCGCTCTCACCCGCTGCCTCGAGCATCTTCCCTATCGTTTCGTCATCTATCCCGTACTGATAAAATTCGCAGATCAGTGATTTAAGTTCTTCGATGAAGCCCTGTCTCCGCACAAGTCCCGCATAGACAGAAAGCTTGTCCGCCATATCGAGCGCGACCTTCTTCACGATCATGCTCTTGCCCGTATCGTCAAGCACAAGCGGGACCTTCCGTCCCTGCTCGTCGAACACGCGGTACGCGAGCCGCATGAAGCTCAGGACATCCGCATTCATGATCGTATGGCCGGGGTGCGCCGAGACGAGCTGCGCAGTCGCCTGCATGCTCACCTGTTCAGGCACTATAAGAAGGACGTTCCGGTTGACGTCTTTTGAAGCTTCCGTGATGACGGTCTGCAAGAGGCGGTGTGATTTACCGCTGCCTGACGGACCGATGTGAAGAAATAATGCCATGCGCGCCTCCGTGTGTGAATTATTCCGTGCTATGCAGACCTGAAATTATATATATAGTTCTTACGCCTTCGCTGTCACGAATATCATTTCCGCGAAACGCTCTCGCTCGCGGTCGTACGTAACGGTACTAAGCGACGTAAATACCGTCGCTAAGTGCCGACGTACTCCAGCGTTCCGGAAATGATTTTCGGACGCGCTCCGGCTATTTTCTTTACTGCAATTTGTCTGGGACCCATATATTACAAATTGACAATATCCTTTACAACAGTTTGTATTATTATTTCAACTGGCAATTTCCCGCAAGGCTTAGGTGCGACAATTAATTTTTCCCTACTACGGTCTATTTCACCATTTCAACTGATGGTTTCCCCGCAAGGCTTAGGTACGACAATTAATTTTTCCCTACTACGGTTTATTTCACCATTTCAACTGATGGTTTCCCCGCAAGGCTTAGGCGCGCCCGTAGATAATTCCCGGGATGCTTGAACACGCCGGCACTTAGCGACGGTACTTTCGTCGCTTAGTACCGCTGCGTGTGAAACGCAAGCGAGAGCGTTCGCCGGGAATTATGTACGTGGTAGCCTAAGCCGCATGTACATAATCGCATGTGTAAAATCGCATGTACCAAATCCGAACCCCACGTTACCTATCAATGCAGCCCCTGCCTGAATCCGAACATTACGTATGTATATCACGTTAGCAGCCTCAGTTCTCCGCATGGAAAAATTCATATACGGACTGCGCTGCCGCCTCCGTCATACCTTCGACATTAGCGATAGTCCGCAGATCCGCATCGCGGAGCGCCTCAAGCGATCCGAACGCTTTCAGGAGTGCGCGCCGCCTCTTGGGTCCGATATTCGGGATATCATCAAGGATCGAGCGCGTCTGTGCGCGCGAGCGAAGCTCTCTGTGATATTCGATCGCAAATCGGTGGGTCTCATCCTGGATCCTCGTGATGAACATAAAAGCAGCGCTCCTCATGCTGATAGGTACTTCCACACCGTCACAGTAAAGCCCGCGTGTCCTGTGATGATCGTCCTTTACGAGCCCGCAGACACGGATATCAAGTCCGAGTTCTTCCATGACCTCAAGTGCCACGTTAACCTGACCTCGTCCGCCATCCATCAGGATGAGATCGGGGAAGTCGCTAAACGAATCATCCCCGTCCGCGATGCGTTCACGGTGGGTGAGTCTCCTGCGAAGAACTTCCGCAAGCGATGCGTAATCATCCGGACCCTTGACGGTTCTGATCCGGAACTTGCGGTAGTCGCTTTTTTTCGGCTTACCGTTTTCATGAACAACCATGGAACCCACGGATTCAAAGCCGCTCGTGTTCGAGATGTCGTACGATTCAATCCTGCGCGGCGGCTCAATATCCAGAAGCCCTGCGAGCTCCCTGAGGGCATCCATCGCGCCTTCGTGTTCACTCTCAAGCCTTTCATGGTCTTTTTCGAGTACCATCTTCGCATTATCGACTGCCAGCCGTACGAGCCCTTCCTTGTCACCGCGCGCGGGAATCCTGAGCGTAACCTTATAACCGGCCATAGCAGACAGTATCTCCTCGAGCGATTCCTTTTCCTCAGGCTCTCCGGGCAGAAGAATGTTACCCGGAATGTTGGGGTTTCCGGTATAGAACTGTTTTATAAATGTCCCGAGGAGCGATTCCGGGGTTTCCTCTCCTGCTTCGGTCAGATAGAAGTGTTCCCTGCCCGTCATTCTTCCCTTGCGGATAAAAAAGACCTGCGCCACAGCTCTGTCATCCTTTACGGCCAGACCGATCACATCTCTGTCACCGTCGTCGGAAGCAGTTATTTTCTGTGCCTTTACCACTCTCTCAATGTCAGCGATCAGATCGCGTAGCTGCGCCGCCCGCTCAAATTCGAGGCTGTCGGACGCTTCCTTCATCTCTTCTTTGAGCTTCTTTCTGATCGGTGCAACGTTTCCCGAAAGGAACTCAATGACATTTTTCACAAGTGAACCGTATTCCTCATCACTCACGAGCCCCGCGCACGGAGCCTTACACTTGTGAACGTCATGATAAAGGCACGGCTTTAAGAGCTTTCCTTTTTCAATGGTCTTTCTGCAGGGTCGAAGTCCGTAGAGGTTGTCAAGAAGCGCAAGCGCGTTCTTCGCTGCACCCACATCCGTATATGGTCCGAAATACTTCGATCCGTCTTTTTTTACATTATGTGTTAAAAATACGCGCGGATAATCTTCACCTACCGTCACCTTTATGAACGGGTAGGATTTGTCATCCATGAGCATTGTGTTGTACTTGGGTCTGTTTTCTTTTATCAGATTACATTCCAGAACGAGCGCCTCGACCTCGCTGTCCACCACTATATACTCAAAATGGTCAATAAGTGAGATCATCCGCTCGATTTTGGGCGAGCGCACTCTTTTTTGAAAATATTGCCGGACGCGATTTTTCAGACTGATTGCTTTTCCGACATAGATTATATTACCGGGGGCATCATGCATGATATACACCCCGGGCTTATCCGGAAGCTTTTTTAATTCTTCGCTTATATCAAACATCTGCTTCCCCCACCGTGATACACCATTATAGCAAAAAACCACCGTGCCGTCACACCTGCGTTCCCATATGATCCGGTCCGCGTCAATGACGATATTCCGAAACAGTTTACTTACTCTTCGAATTCAACAAAAACGAAATATCCTCTTTCGTCCCTTTTAATGTCCTTTACCACGCCGCTTCTCGCTTTGATCCTTTCGGAGAACTTGTAATTTCCCGACATCGCCACAGCCGGCACGATTATATAGTAGTAGAACGCAACCGTGTTGCGTTCCACTATCTCGACTTGCTGCCCGATCTCTACCTGACCGGGACGTTCCATCTTAAATTCCTCAATTCTCAGAAGACTCACCTCTTCCAAATCTTATGCGATCTATCATCCGTCTCGGATTCCCCTGCTTCAGGATCCGAATCTCCCGAATCCCATTTCGGGGGTGAATCATCAAAAAAGTCTTCATCCGTTAAAAACGTAACCCCACCTTTAGTCTTTTCACCAACCTCAGCCGTCGCGGTATTGCTTTCTTCGGAATTCATTCCTCTCTCAGCAACAGCCTGCTCGTAGAGTTCCATGAACTGCTTACCTGTGATCGTCTCTTTTTCCGAAAGATATGCCGCGATCTTGTCGAGCGCGTCCCTGTTCTCCTCCAGGAGTTTGATTGCCTTGGCATGGCACTCTTCAAGAAGTTCCATCACCTCATGGTCAACTTCGCTGATTGTGTCCTGTCCGCAGTTCATCACGGGCCGACCGTCAAGATACCTGTGTTCTACGGACTCGAGTGCCACAAGACCGAACTTTTTGGACATACCGTACTGAGTTACCATTGCGCGGGCAATCTGAGTTGCTTTTTCGATATCGCTCGCCGCACCTGTTGTGATGGAACCGAACACAACCTCTTCCGCAGCGCGACCGCCGTAAAGCGTCACAAGACGTGCTCTGAGTTCATCGGCACTCTGAAGGTACTTCTCCTCCTCGGGAACCTGCATTACATACCCGAGAGACCCCATGGTCCTCGGAACGATCGTTATCTTCTGCACGGGTTCGGCCTTCTTTTCAAGCGCGGTGATAAGCGCATGACCGGTCTCGTGGTATGCCACTATTTTCTTTTCTTCAGGACTTAAAACCCTGTCCTTTTTTTCCTTGCCTGCGATGACCACCTCGACGGATTCCATGAGATCTGCCTGGCAAACCGCATTACGTCCGTTCTTCACGGCAAGGATCGCTGCTTCGTTTATGATATTTGCAAGATCGGAGCCTACCGCACCCGATGTTGCAAGTCCGATTTCCTCAAGATTTACCGACTCGTCAAGGTTGACATGTGCCGCATGAACCTTAAGGACCTCAACACGTCCTTTAAGATCGGGCTTCTCAACAATTATCCTTCTGTCAAAACGACCGGGTCTCAGAAGCGCCTTATCGAGAACCTCGGGGCGGTTTGTGGCAGCAAGGATCACGATACCCTTTGATGTATCGAAACCGTCCATCTCGGCAAGCAGCTGGTTAAGTGTCTGCTCGCGCTCGTCGTTGCCTCCGCTGAACTGAGAATCCCTGCTCTTGCCGATCGCGTCGATCTCATCAATAAACACGATACAAGGTGCCTGCGCCTGTGCCTGCTTAAAAAGATCTCTTACACGGGAAGCGCCGACGCCGACAAACATCTCGACAAAGGCCGAACCCGCAAGTGAGAAGAAAGGCACATGCGCCTCGCCGGCGACAGCCTTCGCAAGAAGCGTTTTACCGGTTCCGGGCGGTCCCACAAGAAGCGCTCCCTTCGGAAGCCTTGCACCGATCTGCTGATATTTACCCGGATTGTGAAGGAAATCCACAAGCTCGTAGATGGATTCCTTTGCCTCATCCTGTCCGGCAACATCCTTAAATGTAACGCCGGTCTCCTTTTCGACATCATAAAGCTTGGCATTGCTCTTGCCGACGCCCATGAGTCCTCCGCCGCCTCCTTTTGTCACCGTCCTCATAAAGAAATACATGAGGATATAAATGATGATAAAGGGAACGCCGTAAGCAAGGATTATATCAAAAATGGTGGTTCCCGTATCGACGATCTCACCACTGAAAGTAATTCCCGATTCATAAAGCTTGTCAATGAGGTCTGAATCATCAAGGGTGCCCGTATAATACGTCACAGCCTCGTAGGGATTAGTCGATGCCGTTTTGGGCACGATCTCGAGCTTCTCGTGCTTAATAAACACCGTGTCCACAAGATTTTCCTCAACCATCCTGAGGAATGTGTCGTACGAGATTTCCTGTTGAAGTCCTGCCTGAAGGCTTTTTGAGATCTGACTGAAAAAGAGTATCAGCATAACGGTGATGCCGACACATGCGAGTATCAGCCTGCTGTTGGGCTTACCATCGTTTTTATTGTTTTTATTTCCTCTTAAATCATTCATTACGGTACCTGCCTGTATATACTGAACGGGTGCTGTAAAGCCCGTATCCTTTCTGCATGATGCGAACATTTTTGGGGTTGCATATAACATCCAAACTGAGCGGTATTATATCACATTACATAGTAAAAGAAAATAGAACGAAAAGTGAAGAAAGTATGTAGAAACTATAAAAAATGAGCTCTGGATTCTGTCCCAAACCCGAATCGATACCCATAAAGCTTTCAGAAATCAAAAAAATACGGGACATCAGTCCCGTAAATTGTTCCCCAAAGTGCCGTCTCCCGATCTTTGACTCCTAGCCCCAAGCTAGGTGGGTAACCTCACTTAAGCTTCTGCCTTCCGCTTACCCGGCGGCCTGACATCCACTTAAAAATATCGGAATCCCTTTTAAAGTAATGTAGGTTCAAAAACGCGGGAATATCGAACACCCCAGGATATCACTGCTCTTGCGAGCCTAAAAAGCTTTATCTCACCTCTCGGTGCCGATTGCTTTTTTGATGTTTCTATACTAACATATTTTCTAATAAATTGCAAGCGTTATTTGCAGATTACAGAAATTATTTTATCTTTTTCAGAATTTTCAATTATTTTTGCGTTTATTTCACTAATTGTGTGCACTAAATATATGTGCAAGATTATTTCACTGTTCCGAATGCAAATGTGAACGCCGAACCTTTTCCGAGTTCACTTTCAACCCTTACCGTACCGTTGTGCTTCTCACAGATATATTTTGCGATCGCGAGCCCCAGCCCCGAGCCTTTTTCATTCTCAAGCAGGCGGGACTTGTAGAATTTCTCGAAGATGTTCGGAATATCCTCGGGCGCGATCCCCGAGCCTTCATCCCTGATCGTTACTTCGATCCCGCCGGCGCACTTAACATCCACATGAATTGTGGATCCCTCGGGTGAAAATTTCAGAGCGTTGTCAAAGACCACCATAAACATCTGCCTGAGCCTGCCGTAATCACCCATCACCATGCATGGTTCGTCGAATTGTCCCGAAGGGCTTATCTCGATGTCCTTATCCGCTGCTATCGCCGCAACTCCACCCACAGCGTCCTCAAGTATCTGTGTGAGACTCACGAGTTCCTTTTCGATACGGAAGTTGGGATTCTGCATCTTGGAGAGAGTGAGCAGATCTCCCACAAGACGTTCCATATTCGAGCACTCGCGAAGAATGCGCGCGTAGTAGTCCTCCTGTGCTTCCTTTGAAGTCACCACGCCGTCCACGAGGCTTTCCGCATACGCGCGAACAACCGTGATCGGAGTCCTCAGTTCATGTGAAACATTCGCGAAGAAGTCGAGCCTCATCTGCTCCATGTTCTTTCGCTCCTCCTCATTTTCAAGCAGCTTGTCCGAGAGCATGTCTATACTTCGCGCCATCTCGCCGATCTCGTCATGACGACTGATGCCGGTTTTGAGCTTATAATTTCCGTCCATCATGTCACGCGTCATGAGACGCATCTGTCTTACGGGTTCTGTGATCCTTCGCGCAAACAAAAAGGCGAGGAGACCACTCACCAAAAGAGCCATGACCGCGCTTATGAAGATCATCCGCCCGGTACTTCTGATCGCATCGTCGAGATCCTCGAGCGTCTCTATCGACACCAGAGCGCCATAAACGCTTCCGTTCGCTCCGTAAACAGGAGTTCCGACAACTATAGCTGTGGCTTTATGGATCTCGCTGTAAAAAACAGACGCCTCCTGATTACCTTCGGAGGCCTTTCTGACCACTTCGACGAATTCCTCCTGTTCGGTCGGGATCTTTGTGTCTATAATCAAAAACTCGTCCTCCACGCTGAGTTCGGCATTCCCGTTCGGAATGTACCAAAGTTCTGCCGACTCGAAGGAATTATATATTTCAAGGAACTGCATCATTTCCTCGTAGTTGCCGTAGATAATCGTGTCCCCAAGTCTTGTCGCAAGCTGGTTCGATACATGGATGAGCTGTTCCTGTCTGCTTCGCTGCGTTGCTGTAGTGTAGAGTCTCAGAAAAACAATTCCCAAAAGAAGAGCGAAGATGAGCGTCAGTGCCGAAAGCGCACCGAACACTTTGAAGAATATGTTGTTAAACCTGCTGAAAAAACCCTTCATTTTCCCCTCTTAAAAATCCGTCAAGCGTTTCTCCATCGATTCTCTTTGAACCGTAATCTTTTGTGATCGTTTTGCTCCCCGATCATCAATCTTTCGGCGTCGTCTCACTCTTTGATCTCAAATTTATAACCCACGCCCCAAACGGTTTTTATATCCCATTCGGGATGAGGAACCGCATCTATCTTCGCGCGAAGGCGCTTGATGTGCGAATCGACGGTTCTGTTGTCGCCGTAGTAGTCGTAGCCCCAAAGGCTGTCAAGAAGATTATCGCGGGTAAATACCTTGTTCGGATTCTTTGCAAGGATCCACATAGTCTCGATTTCTTTTTTGGTAAGGTTGATCTTTGTTTCACCGATCGAAAGAGAATATTCCGAAAGAGAAAGCTTCATGGTCCCGATGGTCATGCAGTCTTCTTCAGGCTTTTCCGTCTTGGTCATGCGCCTGAGAACGGCCCGGACACGCGCCATAACTTCGTTGGGGCTGAAGGGCTTGAGGATGTAATCATCGGCTCCGATGTCAAGACCCATGATCTTTTCAAAATCCTCTCCTCTTGCGGTCACAAGAATGACGGGAGTATCAGAGACCTGCCTGATCTCGCGGCATACGGCGTACCCATCCTTCTTTGGCATCATAACGTCGAGAAGAACACACACGGGCTTATATTCTTTAAACATGATGAGCGCTTCATCACCGTCGGCAGCGATAACGGGCTCGTAGCCCTCTTTGCGTGCGTAATTGGAAAGAACATCGGTAATATCAGGATTATCGTCCGCTATCAGAATGTATTCCATGAAAAGTCTCCTTCCGTTTTGTTATAAAAAGAATGACCGGCCCGAACTGCTCCGGGACGGTCATCCGTAGTCTCTTCGTAATACGTTCAGACGCTCATCACTTGGCTGCGACCGGTGCGACCGGTGCTGCAGCACTTGAGGAAGCCGTAGAAGGCAAAGGCGCGGTTGTGATTGATTCACCCTGAACGGGTTCTTCGTTCATTTCCTCTTCGACTTCTGCTTCGGTCTCCTGCCCGTCTTCTGCGTTTTCGATGTCCGAAAGAATGTCTTCCAGACTTCTCCTGCCATAATGGTAGTCCTCGTAGTCCACATCGGAGAGAACTATAACGCGGCAAACGTCTGAATCTCCGTTATCGAGCATTCCGTGAATGTCGACTGATCCGACGCTAAGCGCGCGTATCGTACCGGCATACGAAATAGTTGCGACCCGGTCGTCTTCCGTCCAATAGATGGGTTTCTCAACCGTGTTCTTGGGGATAATGAGAGGATATATCCTCTTAGCAGTACCCTCTTTAAGCACCAGCCTTTTTGTGGTAAAGCTGAGGCTCACCGCTGCGGGTCCTATATGAACATCGCACTGCAGAGTGGACACCACCGATCCGTTCTCGTAGACATGTACGGTTATTACCGCGTCCCCGCAGTTCCGACCCTTTAACTTTCCGCTGCTCGAAACTGTGACGATCGATGTATCACTTGAACTAAAGGTCACTGAACGACCGTCAAGGTTGTACACTCTCAACCAGTACGTTCCGTCAACAGAAACGTAGCAGGTCTGAAGGTTAAGCCTGACTGCCTCCGCCGCTTTAGCATCAACTCCGCTGACCATGAAAATACACAACCCGAAGACAGCAACGAATCCAAGAACTTTTATGAAGTTGTTCTTAAACACTTTCATTTCCTGATCCTCCGGTGTAAATCCATGCGTCACATCCTATACTGAGGATACCATAGAACTTTGTCACATGTTTGTCACAAAAGGATCTGTTTTGTTACGGTTCATCCTTAACAGGCTTTTCCACTTCAACAACGGCCGTTTTCTTCATCGGGATACGGCAGTTCTTATTGTTACCGAACTCAACAACGAGCACTTCATCCATAACATCGATAACAACTCCGTAGAAACCGCTTGAAGTAAGTACACTGTCACCGACCGCAATTGATTCGATGAGCGCTGCCTGTTGCTTCTGCTGCTTCTTCTGGGGTCTGATCGCAAGGAAATAAAAAACTGCGCCGAGGATCACAACGTAGATGATGATCGGAAGCCAAGATCCGATCCCGCCGGCTTCCTGTCCGGCTGCAGCAGCTGTTGTTGCTTCGTCAAGTATAAAAGGAAACATGTTTACCTCCTGTATGAAGCTTTGCTTCATTTCTTTTTTCTTTTGCCCGGAATACAGGCTTTTCTATTTACACCACAACTCTGTGCAAGTGTCTTGTTGATTATGTACCGAGACCGGTCAATTCTCACCCTGTTCCATCGATTCAAGAATGTGCTTCTTAAAATCGCTGTAACACCCTTTTTCGATCGCATCGCGTATCTGAGCCATAAGGTTGTTGTAGAACCAAAGATTGTGCATCACCATCAGCCTGCACCCGAGCATCTCCCCGCTCTTCAAGAGGTGACGCACATATGCGCGGGAATGATTTCTACAGGTCGGGCAGTCGCAACCTTCTTCTATCGGTCTTTCATCCGTTTCATACTTTGCATTCAAAAGATTGAGCTTTCCGAACCTCGTATAGGCATGACCGTGGCGTCCGTTCCTTGTGGGATAAACACAATCGAAGAAATCAACGCCTCTGTCGACGGCTTCAAGGATATTTGCCGGGGTTCCGACACCCATAAGGTACACCGGTTTATCCGAAGGAAGTTCGGGAACCACATGGTCAAGCACGTCGTACATCTGCTCGTGCGTTTCTCCTACAGCCAAACCTCCGATAGCATATCCCGGAAGATCGAGCTCACTTATCTGCCTTGCATGCTCCGTCCTGATATCGTTATATATGCCGCCCTGATTGATGCCGAAAAGCAGCTGGTCGGGGTTGATCGTGTCTTCACGGGAATTCAGTTCTCTCATCTTGTCCCGACAGCGCACCAACCACCTTGTGGTTCTCGCAACAGACTCGGTGATATATGACTTTTCGGCTGTGCTCGGAGGACATTCATCAAACGCCATCGCGATCGTGGACGCAAGATTCGACTGAATCTGCATGCTCTCCTCCGGCCCCATCCGGATGACCCTTCCGTCTATGTGTGAATTGAACGTAACTCCCTCTTCTTTGATCCTGCGCAGTCCGGCAAGCGAAAAAACCTGAAACCCGCCCGAATCGGTCAGGATCGGGCGATGCCAGTTCATGAACTTCTGCAGTCCGCCCATCTTTTTGACCACTTCGTCACCGGGACGCACATGAAGGTGGTAGGTATTGCACAGCTCTACCTGCGTGCCGAGTCCTTCAAGGTCAACCGAAGAAACGGCACCCTTTATGGCAGCCACAGTTCCCACATTCATAAACACCGGTGTTTCGATCGTCCCGTGAACGGTAACGAGCCTGGCACGTTTCGCGCCGCCGTCCCTGCATAATATACTGTACATGTCTGTCCCGGAATTCGCATCCCTCATAATTTAGCATTTGTTTCCTATAAGCACTTCCCAAACACTAAGAATGCGACACGGTACGATTATACCCAAAGAACCGCATTCCCGCAATACCCAACTTGGGCAAAGGAAAACGATGTCTCCGCGCACACCCGGACCAAAGGACCAACTTGGACCGAGGAAATCGTTTTCCTCCGGCGAAACGTAGTCTTCTTCCGGACTCGGCTTGAAAGAAAAAGCGCCATGTTATAAAATACTTCTACGATCAAAATTACATATATATCGATCCCTACAAACACGGATTCGAAAAGCCGAAGAAACGAAAGGTTATATCGATCCCTACAAACACGGGCTCGAAAAGGCGAACAAACGAAAGGGTAAGTATATGCGCGACGATATTGACGATTCTCTGAACGGAATCCTCGGAAAGAAAAACAACTACACTCTCGAAGAAATAAAAGAAGCTCAAAAAAGGCGCAAGAAAGAAGGCGGCAACCTGCTCGACAACCTTCGTAAGGTTACCGGCAGAAGCCTTCCTGACGCATCATATCAAACCGCACTCGACATCGGTAAGATGTGCGAAGAACGCGGGATCAGTCTTGACGACCGACCCTCTTACAAAAGCGCGGCTTCGGCGCAGGACTCTTCAAGCGCCTATATTGACACACAGGTATCTTATTCCGGCATAAACGAAGCTTTATCCGACGCCAAAAAGCTCGAGAAGGAACTCGACGATTTTACCGGGAATATCGATCACGATTATAACGGCGGCAAACCCGTAACCCCCGGTCCCGAGAAATTCAACGGTCTCGCGGACGAGCTTATGGAAACTGTCCTCGGTCAGGAGGCTTTTTTGAAAAAGCTCACGATTGCTTTCAAACGTCCCTACGTACTGTCCCGTCCCGGAAAGCTTCCCGCCAACACGATTTACATCACCGGTCCCGCCTATACGGGTCGTCACTTCGCTCTTTCCACCGCAGTCAAAAAGATGGCCGAGCGCGGAATTCTCCGCAACCCCGAGGTAACGTTGATCGATCTTTCCCTTTATCCTTCGGCGGGAGAAGAAAAGCTTTTCCTTCAGGATCTTTATTGCGCTCTCTCGTCGGATAATGAAGTTATCCTCTTTGAGAATTTTGAGAACTGCCACATTTCATTCCTTAACAATCTGTGCGACCTCGTGATGAAAGGGCAGTGTCAACTTTCGTCCCGTTACGTACTTCAGAACGGGCAGCTCATCAACGTTGCGAACTCGCTCGCGCACGACGCTGTCGGAACCTTCGACGTTCAGGGCAAGTTCTTGGTTTTCGTGAGCACCGGATCTATCGAAAAGCTCGCCGATTGCTTCGGCGCACCTTTTGTCAATTCGATAACAGATATCTGCGAAACAAACCGACTCGGTCGCGACACGATTGCCCAGATCGCATCGATCGAGATGAACAAGCTCCGTGATCTCTCTTCTACCCACCTTCACTTCAACCTTCACGTTGCAGACGAAGTTGTCGACTTCAGCATCGCACAGAGCGATAAAAATGCCGGTCTCAAGGCGGTTCTTAAGTTTTATGAAGACTTCCTTGATGCGCTTGTGCAGATAAGGCTTGAAACAGATCTGCCCGAAGGTGCCGACATTCATCTCTATATGTCGGAAGAAGGACGTGTCACAGCCGAGAGCGGCGGTGAAGTAACAGACCTCTTTGCCTGCCTTCCCGCAACATATACGGCTGGTCTCGAAGCGGTACGTGAGGAACTCGACAAGATCGTCGGACTAAAGGCAATCAAGGAATACATCCTCGGTCTCGAGGAATACTACAGGATAAAGAAACGCAGATCGGAAGAAGGCTTAAAAAGCAGCGATGTTTCAAAGCACATGATCTTCACCGGGAATCCCGGTACCGGAAAAACAACGATCGCGCGTATCATAAGCCGCTACCTGAAGGCGATCGGCGTACTCACAGGCGGACAGCTTGTTGAGGTTTCGCGCGCCGACCTTGTCGGAAGATATGTCGGTCACACTGCTCCTCTTACCAATCAGGTGATCAAATCTGCGATCGGCGGCGTACTCTTTATCGACGAGGCCTACAGCCTTTATCGGGGAACCGATGATTCATTCGGTCTCGAAGCGATCGACACGCTCGTCAAAGGCATCGAGGACAATCGGGACAACCTTGTTGTTATCCTCGCCGGTTACAGTAATGAAATGGAAGAATTCCTGACCTCAAACTCAGGTCTTAAGAGTCGCTTCCCGAACCTCATAAACTTCCCCGATTACACGGGAGAAGAGCTTGTCGCGATCTCTCATTCCATCGCCCGAAGCAAAGGGTACACGATCGACGAAGGAGCAGATCCGTCACTTCTTTCGTACTTTAATGCAGTCCAGGCACTTCGTCCGTCCGATGCGGGCAACGGTCGTCTCGCCCGTAACAAAGTGGAGGAAGCGATCCTCAACCAGTCAAGGAGGCTTGTTGCAGAACCGAACGGGGATCTTTCACTTCTCTTCTCCCAAGACTTTGATCTGAGTGACATCGCCGGGGACACGATCTGATGCCCATTCATCCCGGCGCCGCTGCATAATACCGTCTCGACATAATACTATCGCGACATAATACTGCCGCGACATAATACTGTCGCGACTCAATACTGCCACGACATAATACTACCGCGACATAATGCCGTCTCTGCACAGTGTGCGGAAAGTATTTTGCCGTAGCGCAATGTTATCACTGCCACAAAAGCCCCACCTTCTTTCGAAGGCAGGGCTTTCTGCTTTATATCTGTAGTTATTGCTTTCAGCGGTTATGCCGAGAATTTGATCAGTCTGTTAACAGGAATCTTAAGATCAAACGATCCATATACAGAGTTGCTGAGTGCAAATGTAACGCTGACAATATATGAAGAATTGTTTGCACTCGAATCGTTGTGTTCTACCGACTTGATCATGGTAGGATCAAGCTTGGCTCCTTCAAGATAGAAATCGAAGAATTCGGCGACTCTCTGTTCCATGCTTCCCGCTGCGGCGTACGTTTCCTTCTTCTGGGTGATGGTTCCGCCAAGTGTGGATTCCTTAACAGTGATCTGTTTTGCTCCAAGAGGCTTTATAATAGTACTGCTATCCGTAAATGTGATAACATATCCCATCAGTGTGTAGATTCCCTTGGCAAGCTTGCTTCCGGATTTTACAGGAGTGAAGCCGATGACAAACTCGGATACATCGATGTTGGCAGCCGAAGTAATGAACACTTGCTGTCCGTTATCGGGTTTATACTGAATAGTCATGGCTACAACAGAGTTCCCGGCTGTAGTGTTCAGATCCGAAGGCTTTAATGAGGTTGTGGGCGCCGTAGAAAGGAGAACGCCTGCCGTTTCCTTAACCGCATATTTACCGGTGCCGTCATTACTGCTGAATCTGATATATGCTACGGTATCCTCAAATTCCTGATTACCCTGCTTAAGGGTGGTATCGATGACAACTTGTCCGTTGGCATCCTTATTCCCTTCGAGTATAACCTCACCTTCGTATGAAGCAAGCTTTGTAGAGTCGTAAGGTACGCTCTTAACATTGAACGATATCGGACAAGAGAGATTTCCTCCGTTAGTAACATTAGCTATAACCGGATACGAAGGAAGCGATCCGATAATGCTACACTGAGAACTCTGAATAAGAAGCTTGCCTTTGGCATCAAATGAGCCAAAGCTTGCCGATACATTCTTCAGAGATGCTTCCGTCTGTGTGATGTAAAGAGGAACATTCTTCATTTCGGTGTTGTACTGGTCAAGTACTTTTGCGGTAATCTCGATAGAATCATCGGGAACACCGATGTTCAGAGTATTCTTGTCGGGAGTTGCAATCACCCTGGTCGCCTTACGTGCTTCCTGAACACTGAACGCCACGTCTGCACCCGGAACAACCTTGTTATCTACGTAGAATCTGATCAGTGCCTGTCCCGTCATGTTGGGAATGATGTAGCTGCCGCCCGAAGAACCCTGTCCGCCGATCATGGCAACCATTTCCGTTTCGGACTTAGCGATCGCACCGATCTCGGCAGGTGTCTTAACGGATTGGTCCGAATACTGGAAGAGAACTTCAAGAACATAGTCTCCGTCACCTACGCAAACGACCTTATTCTCTTTATCACCCTTCTTGTAGTAAACCGAATCGCCGTCGTTGCTCAATGTGAAATAAACTGCCTGTACAACAGGGAGCTGTTTTTCGACACACATTACGATGCCTTCTTTTACTACCTCGATCGGCTTGCTTGTAACGCTGTCATAACCTATGGTCAAAACTGCTTTTATTGAGGTTGTTTTGCCTTTTTCATACATCGTAATGGTTGTTCCGGAGAGGAATCCGTTCTGCTCTCCCGATACGACCGTTACAGAGAGGCTGCTCAACGCATAGTTCTTAACAAGGCTGGTGATATCAACATTGTTCTCATCGAAGAATACGAATTCAAGATCCGTTATCTCTCCGACATTTGCCTGATGCTTTTTGAAGTCGATAGCCTTAACCGCCTTCAAGGGGTCGGTAGCGCTGACTGTAGGTGTGGTGAAGCTTGCTTCCTCACCGCCAACCGTAACGTAGTAGGTAATGCCTTGCGCAAAATCGGCAAGCATGTCCACCACCGCGCTGCCCTCGCTCACCGTGATCTTATCGATAAGTCCGCTGTGAGGAACATCGGTATTGGCAATAACATAATGAATCTTGATGTCTTCCTTCTTTAATGTGGAAGTGATCACAGAACCGCTGAGCTTAAACTGATTGGTTACAGTCTGGACAACTGTCAGCTTAGCCTCCTCGGACTTTTTCTCTTCCTCTTTCTTTTCTTCCTTCTTTTCCTCTTCCTTCTTTTCCTCTTCCTTCTTTGCCTCGGCTACCGTAACCGATACGCTCTTGGAAGCTGTGGCTCCGCTGTACTTCTCACTCATGTAGCTTTCTGCCGTAAGTGTGAATGTACCCGCTTTTTTGAATGTAACCTTATACTTTCTGGTTCCGGCTTCCTCGATCGACACACCGTCTCCCGATGAAACGAGACGACGAAGGTCGGTATCGGTTCCGGACTTTCTCGTAAGGGTAACCTTAACGGAATCTCCTTCTTTGAAGGAATCTCCGTCCTTTACACCGTCGATGAAAAGCGTGCTTGTTGTGGCATTCTTTTTAACGGTAACGGTAATCTTCCCGCTGAACAGAAGCTCCGAGCTTTTCTTATTGTATACAGAAACGGTAACGGTTGCTTTTCCGGGCTTCACCGCATTTACACGATCCTTCTTGTCATCCGTTGCGACAACGGATGTATCGCTGCTCTCGAGCTTGATGTCCATCGTCTTGCTGTTAAAGTTCTTAACTAACTTTTTAATTCCGGCAAAATCGTAATACTTGGCAACCTTGCCTTCAGCGGTTGTTCCCCTGCACCCGTCAGCGAAGATGGTCTTCTTTGTTTTTGTGAGCGACAGATCGCCGGATGCTGCTGAAGCAGGAACGACTCCGGCCACAAGAACAAGGGCCAGAACAACTGCCAAAATCCTGGTAAATCTCTTCATAATACCTCCTTACACTTTAGGTACGACTGAACGCCGCACCTTGTTTTCCGCCTAATACATGATAACATCAGGCTTCACACAAAATATGTTTATAGCGATATTATATCCGTCCCGCCATAAAAATACAATCATCGAAATCAATATAGCAAGGCATTGTGTCATGTCAAAAACAAAAAAATGGCAAATATGTGATTTTTCTATTTGACAACTGCGAATCCCTGTTATATAATAACTTCTGCTGTTGAGGCAGCGTTGTCACTCACAGCCGTGAGCGGTTTTTATCCTCGGGGAGGGAGTGGCTCTGTTTGGCTCTTGCAGCCGGACAGCGGCTGACTGAGTTTCCTCGTCGTATCTGCGGGGCGTAGCTCAGTTTGGTACGAGTGCCGGATTTGGGATCCGGAGGTCGCAGGTTCAAGTCCTGTCACCCCGATCTAATTAAATATATGTGACATGCGGGTGTAGTTCAATGGTAGAACACCAGCCTTCCAAGCTGGACACGTGGGTTCGATTCCCATCACCCGCTTTATGCTTGCATAGCTATATGTGCCAGTAGCTCAGCTGGATAGAGCAACGG